>WNFI01050604.1_pt1 | contig 237996 bp, 249 predicted proteins | sample 5400471 | NCBI WGS metagenome assembly WNFI01 (sample SAMN13153348, study PRJNA577476) | soil metagenome | isolation source: 100 cm saprolite on Douglas fir-dominated hillslope | place: USA:California | collected 2013-09-17
CGCAGCCGCACATCAATGTCGGCATAGAGCCGACATTGATGCTGCGCCGATCCGGTCCTGATTTATGGTCGGTTATGGTGGAGATCCCCGATTTTGGCGGTGTTGCCACCTTCGATCCTGACTACAGGGATTTTCTCCGCACGACGCGATGCAAAATCATAGGAACGGGCGATACGTGGTTGCCCGCTGGCAGCTTGCTCTATGGCGCGCAAAGGCGAGTTCTGAAGACCTGGCCCAATCCCGATCGGCCAGTCATTCAGTTCGAGCGATCGCACAAAACTATAGACCATTTGCTAAATAGCGAGTGCTTCCTCACAAGAGGCGAAAATTGGCTTTGTCGCCTGGAGCGCGACGGCATCGCGCGCGAAATCAAGGGTCGATTTGTGCGCCCCAACAGACGCTATGTCCTTTTGACACGAGCGCCGATCAGCAATCCCCCTCCCTTCCTGACCCCATGCAAGACGGATTGCGCCAACATACACGCGAGTTACATGGAGGTGCCTGATAAGCTGACCGGGGAAGTCCTCACGGGTCTAACCAGGCTCGACCTCCAGGTCGCGAAAACCATCAGGATATGGCCCGCCGGTCTGTCAGGACGCGGATGGGACGGCGAGGGCCGTTCGGAATGGCTGACGACCGAAACGCCATGCTTCTGCCTCGCTCACGATCATCCGGTCGATTCTTATCGCCTCAGCATCGACAATCGACTGTCCCTCATCATCGAAGCGGGCGGTGTTGGCTCCCCTGTCTTTGTCAGACTGCCGCCGCTCTCGCGGGGAAGACATCTCCTCCATGCCAAAGCGCATCGCGACAGCTTCGAGTGCTATGACGCACCGGAGCTCGAGGGATTTGTCGAACTTCGCGTTCGCGATCCTGAACCGTGGGTTCCGGGCACGACGCTTCATTCCGGCCTGGCCGTCCTGCTTGACCCTGCCTATCCGACACTCGACGCCTTTTGGGAAAACGCGGTCAAGATATCAATTTTAGGCCCCGAGGGCCGTCACGTATCAGCCTCGGTGTCCATGCGCAGCGTCAGCGGCGAAGAGCTTGGCAGCATACAGATCGCCAAGAATCTCGACCTGCCGGTCACTCCTGCAACTTGGTCGAAAGTATTCAGGCAAGCGTTGGAACCTCAGCATCAGGCTTGGTCATACCTTCAGGCGGCTTCCGCGCGCCTTTCGATCAGGGCGGATGACTTAGGCGAATTTGTCGCTCGGCTCGAGCGGGACGTAAGTCCCGTCCGCTGGGTGTGTCGGCACGACGCCCGAAAAACGGAAGTGCGCCTCGTCGATGACACCGGCCTCGACGATGAACCTCAGGCGTTCCACTATAGTTTCGCCGATCCTACCGCCTCGATTCAGGTATCCGTTGATAAGATAAAGTTTGGATTCGAAGTCGAAGGGTTGGGCGGACTTTATGTTGGCGTTCATGGTCAATACCGTGACTCCCTTGTCATCGGCACGTCCCATGCTACGGGCGGATTTACGGGGCTGGCGACGACGCCGCAATTAAAACGGCCGAGCGGCGATCCAAAGAGCCTGATTGAAATTGTCAATTGGCTTCAATTATGGACGGAAGCTCGATTGACAGGATCACTTGTTCACATTCGGCGCCTCAAAGTTACCGAGGCTCTTACCGAACTCATCTACGACACTCTGTGCGGCCCAGATTGGTGTCGCGGCGAAAAGGCGGTGTTAGATCGCGGCGCATCAGAAGAAACGCTGCAATCGCTTTGTAGGCTAGTCGGAGGTGCGCCAGCATCCGGGTTCGCCGCGATCCTGCGCCGCGAAGCGCAAAAGATCGAGTCGGGCACAACAGCGGGCCTAAAGTGGTTCTTGGGCAAAGCCGGACAATACAAAATCTCCTCCGATGCCGAGCTGTGCGAATTTGCACTCAAGTTGGCAAGCCAGCCGCACCGCCTCTGCGCGATGTATCGTGAGAATCTGGAGGAATTGTTCAAGCGGCTCGCAGGTAACACTGTGCTTCTTCGCGGCGCTCGACTCGTCGCGCTCATATCCGCCACACGCGAGTGCAGCGAAACGGGGCGTGGAATGCCGAGGTGGCTATGGTGATCGTTGAGCTCGCGTCAGACGAAGTGGTGCAAGTAAGCTGGGCGGCCCTCGGACTGCCCGATGTCGCGGGTGCGACCATCGACGAGCCGTTTTTGGCTGCGTCATTGCGAAGAACGGCGGGGTTTCTCTGCCCTTGTTCACCTTCCACGCTATTAGGTGCCGTGGCGGACAGCCTCAGGCACCTGACCGATGATCCGCAAGCGCTACCGGAGCGCCTCGAAACGATCGCCGAGAAGCTCACAGTGATCGGCGACTTGCTGGAATTGAACCAGGTGACCCTCGACAATTCAGCGGTCAAGGGAACATGGGTGTTCGCCGCGCCGCCAGGCTTTGTCCGGCGCAGCAATCGAAGCATTCTCATCGTCGGTCTTGCCAAAGATCAAACCGAGCCGCTCCCTCAGACAATTCGGGCGCGCATTGACTATCAAGGGAGCTTGCGCGTCATTCGCCAATGCGACGACGAATTGCTGCGCATGGTTCGCGACCTTGGACTGCTTGAAACATCCGAAGAAGCCTGGCTTAAGTCCCCCAAGGTCCAATCTGCTCGCGATTTTAGAGACGATATTTGGCGCAAGTTGAATGCGCAGCTCCCCAGCGGCAGTATCGAGGAATTAACAATTCTCGATCCAGCCCGCCCGCCGAATTACTACAAGGGACGATGGGTCACGCCTAAGGACGAAAGCGGAATTTTTGTGTCTCGGCGCCCGCAGGCCTATGGTGCCCCGTTATGGGGAGTCGTAGCCCTGAGTCATGGTCAGCCTACGCGCATCCTCGATCTGCCCTTGAGAGGCTCGCCATTGCGCGGCTGTGATGTGGCCTGGCATTTACAAATGGCCATCGACCATCTTAATGGAACGCCGCAGCTATATCGGCTCAGAACGACGGGGAAAGGGACTTGCATCGATCTCTTTTCGCCGCTACCGCTTTGGGCGCAGCGCCGGTTGTCAGTGGTCGGACAAGAGATCCAACCCGAGCACTGCCTGATGTCATTTCTCGTGCCGGAGTCCGACCTGGGCCACGAAGAACAGTTTCTAAAAGAACGACTCTGCCTTTCACCACACCCAGCCAGCGTCTGATTAGCGGGAGGGTGAAATGTCGCAGACCATACAAGAAACGATCAAACAGCTTCACGCCGCCCTGCGCGACTACATCGAGGCGACCTACCACATAAGCTCGCCAGCTCTCATCGATCAAAGGCGCGACTTGCTCGACCTCGCAGGTGTCATCCATCAGGAGCCCTATGTCGAGTCAACGCCTCGCTACCAGTCAGGCGAGAAATTCGGCGAGATGGAGGGGCTTTCTAAAGCAGCCCACGAGGTTTTCCAACTACTCTCAAAGGTCGAGCAGGGTCACCCCAAGCTGATCTATGACCCGCCTTATAAGCACCAGTCGCAATCCGTCTATCAGGTGCTCGTTAAGGGCAAGAATCTTCTCATCATGACGGGTACGGGCTCGGGGAAGACCGAGTCTTTCTTGCTCCCCATACTCGGAAAGCTTGCGCGCGAGGCGAAGACCCGCGGCTCCGCATTCGGCACCCAAACGGCGGTGCGGGCACTCATTCTCTACCCGATGAACGCGCTGGTGAACGACCAGCTTGGACGGTTGCGCGCTCTTTTCGGCGACACTCGGCTCGTCGAAGTATTTAAGAAATGGACCGGGAGACCGCCACGGTTCGCCCGCTATACGAGCCGGACACCCTATGCCGGTGTTCGCACATCCAAAAAAGACTCCGTCAAGCTCAAAGCCTTCGAGGAGTTTTACGTCGATATTCAGCGGCGAATGGCCCGCAAAGCCCGATCTGGCCGCTTGGTACGGCAAGCCAGGAACCAATTGGCAGAGTCAGAAAACGAAAGAATTTAAGAGAGCGGTCACGCTTCCTGACGACTCGGAGCTTTTGACCCGGCACGAGGTGCAGACTGCGCCGCCAGACCTGCTCATCACAAACTACTCAATGCTCGAATATATGCTGATGCGGCCCATAGAGCGGCCGATCTTCGACCAAACGCGCAATTGGCTTGCCGATAATCCTCACGAAAGTTTTCTTATCGTTCTTGACGAGGCGCATCTCTACAGAGGCGCCGCTGGCGCAGAAGTCGGACTACTGCTTCGACGTTTGCGCGACAGGCTGGATATCCCGCCCGAACGCTTTCAAGTCATTTGCGCGACGGCGAGCTTCAAGGACAAGGAATACGCTCCGGCGTTCGGCTCGCAATTGTCAGGAGTTCCTGCCGACACGTTTGTAGCCATCAGCGGCGACTTGCACCTCCGCGAGCCAGCAGGCCCCGGATCCGCGCGGGATGCCGAAGTGTTGTCCGGCATAGACATGGACGCGTTCTACAACGCGACGACGGATGCCGGCCGGCAAGTCGTCGTTCGTCCATTGCTGCAATACCGTAACGTCGCCAAGAACGAAGGACTGGAACGCGATCTGTATCACGCGCTCTCGAACTTTCCGCCCATGGGCCTTTTGGTCAACGAAACCATGAAGAGCGCCCGCCGCGTCAGAGAGCTCGGGCCGACCATCTTCGGAAAGGCTGACGAGACGTCTGACCGTGCCGTCACGGCGCTTATGGCCCTCGGCAGCATGGCTCGCATCGATCCTAAAGAGCCAGGCTTGCTCCCTTGCCGCATCCACAATTTCTTCCGTGGCTTGCCGGGCCTATGGATTTGCATGGACCCCAACTGTACGGAGGTCCCGGAGCACCAACGCAGCGGCATTGGCGGAAAGCTTTATAGTCAGCCGAAGGTACGCTGCAACTGCGGCGCGCGAGTCCTGGAACTGTTCACTTGCCGTTATTGCGGCACTGCTTATGCGCGGGCGTACACGAACGATGTCGATAATCCGTCCGCGCTGTGGTCCGAGCCTGGCCATTGGCTGAACTTCGAGGATAGCGATTCCGCGCCGTTGTTGGCGCTCGATTTGCTGTTGGAAGAGCCGAAGCACAATGATGTTGTCGAACCCGCCGACTACGACATCGAGACGGGACGGCTAAATCCCAAGGTCGCAGGCTCGAGGATGCGACGGGTCTTTCTGAGGCGCGACCGCGTGATGCCGATTACCGATGAAGACGGAAATCTTGACCCGAGCGCGGTTTCGCGCGGGCAATTCGTCCCTTGCGCCGTGTGCCGGGAAAAGGCGCGCTTTGGCCGCTCGACGGTCCAAGACCATCAAACTAAGGGGGATCAGCCCTTCCAGGCGCTCGTCGCAAGACAGATTCAGATACAGCCTCCGGGCGCCGTACCAGCCAGCCGGTTCGCGCCGCTTCGCGGCCGAAAGGTCCTTATCTTCTCGGACTCGCGCCAAGTCGCCGCTCGCCTAGCGCCCAATCTGCAAATGTACTCCGTCAGGGACTCTCTGCGGCCACTGATCGCGTCGGGAATGAAAAGGCTCCAAGCCGTTCCTGGCTTGCTTCCGCTCATTAGCCTGGAGGATTTGTATCTCGCCGTATTGCTTGCGTCGAAGAAGTTGGGCGTTCGCCTGAGGCCGGAACTCAAAAGCGGCGAGGGCTTCGGCGGCGAAGACACGGTCGAGCATGCGGTGCGTTCCAGAGAGGCCGATACCGACGCCGGACTGCATGCTCTCTGTCTGGAAATGCGTTCGGAACGTCCCCCGGAAGCGCTGCTCGACAACATCATCACGACCGTTCAGGACAGGTTTCTAGGCCTTGAGGCGCTCGCGTTGGCGTCCATCGTGGAAAAAAGCAAGCACACGCCCGCTATCGAGAAACTACCCAATATTCCTGGCGTCGCGGAAACGCCCGAGGCGAAACGCGGATTGGCTCGCGCGTGGCTGCGTTGCTGGGAAAGGAGGGGTTTTTGGCTCAATTCCATGCCGCAGGCATGGTGGCGGCGACCGCGCACGCAAGGAACGAGCATTCAGGGCCAGAAAAACAAATTCTCGGCGATGGACACCATCATCACCGAGAAGGCGGCCCGGAAAATCTTTTCGGACAAATGGCACCCCGAATTGCTCCGCATCTTTACGGAAGAGGTTGACAGCGGTTATCGCCGCTTAAGGGGCAGCGAACTATCGCTCTTATTCGAAGGGGCGTGGGAGCGGTGTTTGACCTGCAAGTCGGTGCACCGGCCCGTCCCAGACCTGAATCACTGCATCGATTGCGGGAGCTCTGAGGTCGTACCGCTCGACCCGAACGCCGATCAGGTATTCATTGCGAGAAAAGGCTATTACCGCAATCCGGTCATTGCGGCGCTCGGAGATCCGCCGAAGGAGCCGATGGCGCTTATTGCGGCCGAGCACACGGCGCAACTCAACGCACCTCAGAACGAGGACGTTTTCTCAAAGGCCGAAGAGAACGAGCTTCTTTTCCAAGATGTCCCTTTGACTTCCGGTAGGGGTGCGTCGCGCGCGACGGCCATCGACGTTCTTTCGAGCACGACCACCATGGAAGTCGGTATCGACATTGGCGCATTGTCCGGAGTAGCGCTCAGGAACATGCCGCCAGGCCGTGCCAACTACCAACAGCGGGCGGGCCGCGCCGGGCGTCGCGGCAATGCGGTCGCGACCGTGGTCGCCTTCGGCAGTGTCGATAGCCATGACGAGCACTACTTTACGAAACCCGAGGGAATGATCCGAGGCGACGTTGTCGATCCGCGATTGACCCTCGACAATAAGGAAATAGCGCGCCGCCACATCAGAGCGTTTCTCCTCCAAAGCTACCATCAGGAACGCTTGCCTCAGATCGATCCGTCGCAACCCCACGATCTCTTCTCGGTGCTTGGGACGGTGTCGGCCTTTCGCTCGGGCGAAGGCATCCTCAATCGCGCCGACTTCGCGGGTTGGCTCGAAACGAACGAAGAGAGGCTCAAAGCACGCGTCGGCTCGTGGATGCCTGTCGAATTAAGTGCGGCTGATCGCGCTTCGTTGCTCGAAAAGATGAAAGCCGACTGCCTCTGCGCAATCGATGACGCCATCAAGCCAGCGCCAAGCGAAATTGTTGACGAAGAAGAGGACGAGCCGGAGGAAGAACCAGAAGAGGGCGAGGAGCAGCCTCACCACAGCGCGACGACCGGCAAGCTCCTGGATCGCCTCCTCTATCGCGGCGTCCTCCCGCGCTATGCCTTCCCGACGGATGTAGCGACGTTTCACGTATTTGACCGGGATAGATCAAGCGATTACAGGCCGATCATGCGGTTTGCGCCGTCGCAGGGGCTTCCCGTCGCCCTCAGCCAATATGCGCCCGGCAAGCAAATTTGGATTTCGGGTAAGTGCTATACGTCGGCCGCGATCTACTCGACCATGCAGGACGAGCGTTTCGAAGCGTGGGAAAATCGACGCATTTACCGCGAATGTAGCGCTTGTGGATTCGCCGAAACTGTTCCGTATGCCACGGCGGAACGCGGCGAATTGTTGGATTGTCGCGCGTGTGGCGGTGAGAACACCTTTGGGCCCGCGAGAGCATGGCTTCGCCCGCCCGGATTTGCGCACCCAGTTGACGTTGACGAGGTCACCTCCCCCGATGACTTGCCGGAAACGAGCTACGCGACCCGCGCGAAGCTCACCATGCCAACTCCAGCAGATAAAACTCGATGGCTGGGAGTAAATGAGCATGTCCGAGTGCTGAAGGAGCGTCAGCACCTCCTTGTATCGAATACGGGCCCTGCGAACGAAGGATATTCATACTGTGCGCGGTGCGGCCGTATCGAAGCGAGCAACAGCCCTACCCCGACCTTGCTCGCTCCACACCAGAAGCCGTACCCAAACCAGAAAGAACCTATTTGCGAGGGCAATAGCACCGTACGACACCTCGTATTGGGTACTGATTTCATCACTGACATAGCCCTGTTCTCTATTAAGGTTGAGCCGCCCTTGTCGCTCAAGCCGGGGTACTCACCAACCGATGTAGTCCTCAGAACAATCAGCGAAGCCCTGGCTAAGGCCGCATGCCAAATGCTTGAGATCGAACCTTCCGAATTGATGGCCGAATACAGACCGGCGCTGACGGACGCTGGGCGTGATGGCTTAGAGGCAGAAATCTTCCTGTATGACACACTTCCCGGCGGTGCTGGTTTCGCAAGTCAATTGATACATCGCGGCCGTGAATTGCTTGATCGAGCATTGGCGCTAGTCAAAGGTTGTCCAGAGAAGTGCGATTCTTCCTGCTATCGTTGCTTACGCAGCTTCAAGAACAAATTTGAACATGGCCGTTTGGACCGTCATATTGCGGTCGCGCTGCTCGAGTACGTTTTGACCGGCAAACTTCCCCGTTTCGACACGGCTCGTCTTCGTGCGTCGACCGCTCTCCTGTGTAGCGATCTTCAGCGGCAATCGGACGGGAACGTAAAAATCGGGGCGAACAAACAGATAGCGGTCGCGGGGATAGGGCAGGTGGAAGCCCCTATCCTGGTTACGAAGTCGGGGGGGCAGCAGGTCGTCGTCGCAATCTCTCACCCCTTGATGAACGGATGCGCGGCGGACGAGGCGATCAGAGACGTTCAGGAGAAATCTCCAGCAACCCACGTGATCCTGGTCAACGAGCTCCTAGTGCGCGGCAATCTTCCAGCGGCGACCAGCGCGGTTTATGCGGGGTTGGGGGCTTAAGGCGCCGCGTCCCAAAGCCCCTGATCTGAGAAGCGAACGGGATCCTCTGACACCTAGAAGTCCATGTCCGGCCGCGACTTAGACCGTGCGCATCATTCTCCTCACGGTGCTCCCTGCCATTTTCGCCCGGTTATCTCCTCCATCGCCGCGCGGAACCTGAATTGATGTTCCCGCAGGCGATAGCCGCCGGTCAGTGATTTCGGGTTGGGTGCCTTGGCGATGATCGGCGGCAGCGGTGGTGCCGCCGTTGCGGGCGAAGGTTGGGCCGGAGCGAGAGCGGGGGGCGTTTCGATCAGAGCTTCCGGTCCCGTGGGTTCGACGCGTTCGGGCTCGGACGCGGCGCTGATGTGCGCCGGGCGCCGCGCATCGGGTGCGGGTCGCGGGGGCGCCGGCTCGGTGGGCTCGATCGGTGACGGCTCCGGCTCGCGCGGTTGTGGCTCGACACGCCCGGCAAGCGAGGCCGACGGTTCCGCGGGCTCGGCGTCGCTCAGGTCCGGTAGTTCTTCGTCAGGTTCCGAAGCTTGCAACTCAAAGTCGATCTCTGTCTCCACGTCTGCGCAGTCCGCCGGCTCGACTGCGGCAATCGCTTCATCCGGCCGCATTTCCGCTTCGACCGCCCGAGGCTCGGGCAGCACCGTCTCGTCCGCGGGTGCGCGCTCGACCGCCACCCAGCGGCAGCGCCGCCCCTGGCCGCCCGCGAGGTCGAGGGCGAGGCCGAGCGCCTTCGCCTTCTGCGCGCGGCGCTGCGCGGTCGTGCGGTCGACATTCATCTTCGCTGCCAGCTCCCCCAGATCGAGACCCCGGGGGTCGAGGCCGCGCGGGTCTTCGAGCAGCACATCGAGCAGCTCCTGCACCCCGTCGGGCACGGCGGCCCCCGTCGCCACCGCATCGGCGAGCGGCTTCTCCAGCATCCACCGCGCGTGCGCATAGTCATCGAGCGTCGCGATCACGGCACCGCTGGAGTCGTACTCCCGCGTGAACCGGTGGAGCAGGGCCGATGTCGCCACCGCCGCCAGCAGCTGCAGGAACAGGTGCCGCGCCGCTCGGTCGCGCGCGGCGTACAGCCGGCCGAGGGCCGGCGCGAACGGCACCACCACCTGAATCGGGTTGGCCTCGAGAACTTCCTGGAACGCCCGCCAGGGTTCCAGCTCGGCTGCGTCGTCCGCTGGCCGCCCGCCGGCAAACCGCCGGCTGATCGCGTCGATCGCGGCATCGCTGTCTTCGGCGTCGTCGTCGAGTGCTAACGGCAGGGCGTGCGCTGTCTCGCCGTCGGGGTGGACGCCGTCCTTGCTGGTCATCATGACCAGCGCCAGCGGCCCCTCGCGCCGCACCTCGTGGGTGTAGCAGCTGGTGCCACGGCAGCGCGCCACTTCCCAGGTCAGTCCATCCGGCGTCAGGCTCCGCCACAGCATCTCGCCGTCGCGCCCCGACAGGCCGCCCGCCTCGCGCACCACCAGCACCTTGTGGCGCAGGCTCTTGAAGCCATAGGCGATCGCCTTCGCCGAGAAGCCGCTCCGCATCTCGACCTGGTCCTTGGGGAAGAGCTCCAGGAGGCGGTCGACCGGCGACCGGTGTCCCACATCCGGCGGCAGCTTGATCCAGGCGCTCATCGGCGTGGCCAGCAGGCGCGAGCTGAACACGGTGTAGAGCAGTGCCGCCGTCCGCGCGTCGCCGGCGAAACCGCGCGCCTTGAGTGCCGCGCCAAGGGCCGCATAGACGTTGCCGCTGAACGCGATCGGCTGTGCCGAATCCAGGTACGCAAGACGTCGCGCCTTGCGCTCTTTCTCGGTCAGACCGTCGCCCGACCCGGTCAACACGCTCAGCAACGCGTCGCGAAACGGCCGTTGAACCTCGCTCATGGGGGCTCTCCCGATAAAGGCAGCGCTGACGACTAAGAGAAAAGGCGCCTGGATAGGCGCGCTCCCGCGAGCATTTAGGGCCGGGTCCGAGGGGCTTCGCCCCGTCGCAATATCCGGCCGGCGTGGCGGCTAAGTGCGAGCGGGCCAGATCAAAGGCCGCGCTCGATATCCGAGGGACAAAGCTAAGGGAAATAAAAAGGCAGCCTCGAGTCACAGGCCGCCAGCATGAATTTCAACCGTGTCGTTGGATTCGAGGGGAAAGTCAACCCGAAGAGGAAACCGTTTCGGGCCTCATCCCGTTGTCTGGATCAGGGCAGCCGCGCGGCTGCCTTTTTGCATGAGAGGAGCAGCCCTTGCAAACCAACACGCAAGAGTTAACGGTCGTTTTGAGAAGCCGCACCAACGGCTTCCCAAACTCTTGCACTCTGGCGCGCGATTCAGGGGGGCGGGCCGGGTGGTGAAACACTTTGTTGGTGAACCACGACAAGGCGACCGGGCTGCGCGCCTAATTTCCCTCTTCGTCATGCCCGCGAAAGCGGGCATCCATCGTGCCGCCGAACCATGGATTCCCAACCTGCGCTGCGTTGACGGCCTTCAAGGCCGCCGACAGGCGCGAAGAATCTGGCGCGGGAATGACGAAAGTGAGTGAGTCGCGCGCCTTGCTACTCCGCCGCCGCCTGTTGCTTGCCGGCGGCGAGCTTCTCCAGATGTGCGAGCACTTCGCCGACATGCATCACGTCGACGTATTTGTGATGCAGGTCGAAGAGGTTGACCTTGTGGGTCAGCGCCGCGCGGTCGTAGGTGCATTCCTCGACCAGAGAGACGTGGAAGCCGTTGGAATAGGCGTCGACGCAGCTCGCCCGCACGCAGCCCGACGTGCTTTCGCCGCACACGATCAGGCTGCTCACGTCGAGGATGTTCAGGTGCGACAGCAGCGGCGTGCCCTGGAAGGCGCTGGCGCGCTGCTTGCGGATGATGACGTCGGGCGCCTGCGGCGTGAACTCGTGATAGATGCCGTAGTCGTCTTCATTGTTCGGTGTCGCCATGCGCTGGCGCCGGGTCGAGACGGCCCCCGCCGGCCGGTTGTTGGGCCGCGTCTCCTGCGTCAGATAGAAGATGGGCAGTCCGGCGCGCCGGGCCGCGGCGAACAGCCGCTTCGTCGGCTCGATCGCCTCGTGCGCGAACACGCCGCAGCTGTTGGGATAGGTCGGGTCGAGCTCGTAGGGCGACTTGGCGCCGCCGCGATAGACGATGTTGTAGAGGTCGATGGCCAGCAGCGCCGGGCGCGGCCCGACGAAGGTCTCCCGGGCATAGGAGGAATAGAGCTTCATGTCCGCGGCCGGGACCACGTCCTTCCAGCAATGGTCCTCGAACTGTTCGATCGACGCCATCTACGCCTCCTGACCATCCGGTTAATAGATACCGCGGATATTAACGTCGCCGCCCCCGCAACGCCAGCGTCCACTGGCCGAAGGGCGTGGTTCTCACCCTCCCGGCCCTATGCTACGAGAACGGGAATGGCGCCGCTCTTGCAGGTCAGGGACCTGCGCACTTCCTTTTTCACCAGCGACGGCGAAGTGCGCGCCGTCGATGGCGTGACGTTCGACATCGAGGACGGCCGCACGGTCGGTCTCGTCGGCGAGTCCGGCTGCGGCAAGAGCGTCACCGCGCTGTCGATCATCCGGCTGCTCGCCAAGGGGACGGGCCGCATCACCGGTGGCGAGGTTCTCTATCGCGGGAAGAATCTCGCCGACATCCCGGACGACGAGATGCGGCATATCCGCGGCAACGAGATCTCGATGATCTTCCAGGAGCCGATGACCTCGCTCAATCCCGTGCTGACCATCGGCGACCAGATCGCCGAGACGGTGCGGCTGCATCAGGGCGCCACCAGCCGCCAGGCGCGCGAACGGGCGGTCGAGATGCTGCAGCTGGTCAAGATCGCCGAGGCGCCGAAGCGGGTGAACTCGTATCCGCATCAGCTCTCGGGCGGCCAGCGGCAGCGGGTCATGATCGCGATGGCGCTGGCCTGCCATCCGAAGCTGCTCATCGCCGACGAGCCGACCACCGCACTGGACGTCACCATCCAGGCGCAGATTTTGGAGCTGATCGCCGAGCTCCAGGCGCGGCTCGGCATGGCGGTGCTGCTGATCACGCACGACCTCGGCATCGTCGCCGAGCGGGCCGACGAGGTCGCTGTCATGTATGCCGGCAAGATCGTCGAACGGGCCCGGCCCGACGCGATCTTTTCGCGGCCGCGTCACCCCTACACCATCGGCCTCATGAATTCGCTGCCCGGTACGGGGGCGCCGAAGCGCCGGCTGCAGGCGATTCCGGGCATGGTCCCGAACCCGCTCGACTGGCCGAGCGGCTGCCACTTCCGCGACCGCTGCACCCGCGCCGACAGCGGCTGTGCGGCCACGCCGCCGGCGCTGGTCGAGATCGAGGCCGGCCACCACGTCGCCTGCTTCAAGGCCGCCTGAGACCGAATCGTGATCCCCGTAATACCCCCCACCCGCTCGCTGCCGCTCGCGGCCTCCCCCGCAAGGGGGGAGGCAAAATCGTTTCACCTCCCCCTCGACGGGGGAGGTCGGTGCGAAGCACCGGGTGGGGGTGACCTACAGCTTGCCAGTCACGGAAACTAATGGCGCTCGTCGAGATCCGCGACCTCAAGAAATATTTCCCGGTGCATGGGGGTCTGCTCGGGCGCGCCCGCGAGCAGGTCAAGGCGATCGACGGCGTCAGCCTCGACATCGAGGATGGCGAGACCCTCGGCCTCGTCGGCGAGTCCGGCTGCGGCAAGACCACCTTGGGACGCTGCGTGGTCCGGCTGGTCGAGCCGACCGCCGGCAGCATCGCCTTCGAAGGCCGCGAGCTCGCGGCGCTGTCCGGCCCCGCGATGCGCGAGACCCGGCGGAAGATGCAGATCATCTTCCAGGATCCCTATGCCTCGCTCAATCCGCGGATGCGGGTCGGCCGCATCGTCGGCGAAGGGATGAGCATCCACAACCTGGCGCGCGGCGACGACCGCAAGGCGCGGGTGAAGGAGCTGCTGGCGCGCGTCGGCCTGCGCGAAGAGTACTACGACCGCTATCCGCACGAGTTCTCGGGCGGCCAGCGCCAGCGCATCGGCATCGCCCGGGCCTTGGCCGTGAACGCCAGGTTCATCGTCGCCGACGAAGCCGTCTCGGCACTGGACGTCTCGATCCAGGTCCAGATCCTGAACATGCTGCTCGACCTGCAGCAGGAGTTCGGCCTCACCTATCTGTTCATCTCGCACGACCTGCGCGTGGTCGAGCATGTGAGCGACCGCGTCGCGGTGATGTATCTCGGCAAGATCGTCGAGATCGCGCCGGCCGGGCAGCTCCATACCGAGGCCCGGCATCCCTATACGCGGGCGCTGCTCTCGGCGGTGCCGCGGCCCGACCCCGCCCGCAAGCGCGAGCGGATGGTGCTGCAGGGCGACGTGCCGAGCCCGATCAATCCGCCGTCCGGCTGCAGCTTTCATCCGCGCTGCCCGTTCGCCCTGCCGCGCTGCGCGGTCGAGGAGCCGCGCCTGGAATTCGACGGCCGTCACGCGGTGGCGTGCCACGTCTTCGGGCCCGGCGCGTCCAATGCGGGCGGCTCCGCTGTGGCTGGCCCGGCGCGTGCATGACCCGGCACGCGCATGATAGGCTTGGCGCAAAAGAACAGCGGCAGGGGAGAGGCATGACGTCGAGACTGAGATCGCGTTTCATCCGGGGCGCGATGCTGGCGAGCCTGATCGCCGTCGCGGCACCGTCGGTCGCGGTACAGGCGGAAAGCACCGTCACCATCGGCGTGGTCAACGATTTCGCCGGCTGGAATCCGTACGCCGACAGCACCTCGCAGATGTACAACATCTGGTGCCAGGTCTATGGCTGCCTCGGCACGTTCAACGCGCTCACCGGCGAGTACGGGCCGATGCTGGCCGAGAGCTGGGAGACGGACAAGACGGATCCGAAGATCTGGTATTTCCATCTCCGGCGCGGCCTGAAGCGCCAGCACGACGGCAAGGAATTGACCGCCGCCGACGTCGTGCATTCGGTCGACCGCACCAAGCACGATCCGCGCACGCAGCAAGTCAACAACGTCGAACCGATCGCCTCGGCGGAAGCGGTGGATCCCTACACGGTGAAGCTGGTGACCGTCGAGCCGACGGCGCCGCTGCTCTCCTATGTCTTCGACCGGATGATCATCACCGGAAAAGATCTCTTCGACCAGTACGGCGCCGCGGCCGACCGCAAGGCGCCTTATGGCTGGGGTCCCTATGCCGTCGAGGATGTCGCGATCGGCCAGCGCACGGTGCTGCGCAAGAACCCCGGCTGGCCGGGCATAAAGGCGGAGAATCCCGATCGCATGATCTTCACCCGCATCCGCGAGGATGAGGGGCGCGTCACGGCACTGCTGAACGGCGAGGTTCAGATGGTGCAGGCCATTCCCCCACACCTGCGACAGCGCATCGACGGGGTGCCGGGCGTCAAGGCGGTGAGCGTGCCCTCGACCGAGCCGATGTTCATCGGCATGAACCCGAAATACAAGCCGTGGGAGAACAAGACGCTGCGCCTCGCCGTCGCCTATGCGATCGACCGCGAGGCGATCATCAAGACGGTCTTCCAGGGCGGGGCGGAGCTGCTCGAGGGGCCGATCGGGCCGGGGCAGTACGGCTATTCGCCCGACGTGCAGCCGAAATACCACTACGATCCGGCGAAGGCGAAGCAGCTCCTGGCCGAGGCGGGATTCCCGAACGGGATCGACGTCGATATGTTCATGTCGCCCAACCGCTACATCAACGACGTCCAGAGCATGGAAGCGGTCTCGGCGATGCTGACCGCGGTCGGCATCCGCACCAAGCTGAACACGCCGGACTACTCGATCCACTGGCCGAACCTGCGCAAGGGCCTGGTCCCGTTCTATTACATGGGCCGCGGCTCGGTGAACGACCCGTCGGCCATGCTCGAGCAGTATTTCGAGACCGGCGTCACGCCGCGGCTTGCCTATTCGAATCCGAAGCTCGACGAGGTGCTGCGCGCCGAGCGGCGCGAGTTCGATCCCGACAAGCGCAAGCAGAATCTGCTGCAGGCCTTCGACATCATCCAGGAGGAGGTGCCGGCGTTCTTCCTGTGGCGCATCAACTCGCTCTACGGCCTGTCCGACAAGATCGCGTTCGTGCCGCATCCCGACGACCGGCTGTTCGGCACCGACATCACCGTGAAATGACCGGGCGCCATCCGCGCGCCAGGCAGGAAGGACGAAGAACATGCGATTTGGATTGAGGCGCGCCGCGCGCCTGCTGACGGCGCCGCTGGCCGGCGTCGTCCTGTGCACGGGTCTCGCGGGTCCCGCCGCGGCCAAGGGCACCGTGACCATCGGCATCACCGAGACCATTGCCAGCTACAATCCCTACGCCGACAGCATTTCGCTCGGCTACGGCATCTGGTGCCAGGTCCTCGGCTGCCTCGGGATCTACGATTTCGCCAAGGCCGATTACGTCGGCCTGCTGGCCGAGAGCTGGGACATCGACAAGCAGGATCCCACCATCTGGACCTTCCATCTGAAGCACGGCGTCAAACGCCAGTATGACGGCAAGGAGTTCGGCGCCGCGGACGTGGTGCATTCCTTCAACCGGATCAACAACGATCCGCAGACCATGCAGAAGCAGAACGTGGCGCCGGTGAAGGAGATGATCGCGGTCGATCCCTACACCGTAAAGGTCGTCACCAAGACGCCGACCGCCTCGCTGCTCGAATATTTGTTCGACCGCATGATCATTTCATCGGCGGACCTTTACGAGAAATACGGGGCCCGCGATGCCGACCGCAAATACCCGTGGGGCTGGGGGCCGTACAAGCTGAAGGAGCTGGTCATCGGCCAGCGCATTGTCCTGGAGAAAGACGAGACGAGCCCCGCCGCCAAGCCCGAAAACCCGGATACGCTGATCTTCACCATCATGCGCGAGTCCGAGCAGCGGGTGACGGCGCTGCTGAACAACGAGATCCAGATCGCGCAATTCATTCCGCCGCACCTGGCTCAGCGCGTCAGCCAGGCGTCGAACGCGAAGCTGGTGTCGTCGGGCTCGGTCGAGATCATGTTCCTGGCCATGAGCCCGAAATACAAGCCGTGGGACAATGTGAAGCTGCGCCGGGCGGTCTGCGAGGCGATCGATCGCGATGCGATCATCAAGAACGTGCTGGGCGGCAAGGCGGACCGGCTCGATGGCCCGATCGGCCCGGGCCAATACGCGTTCGATCCGGCCTATGCGAAAACCAATCTCACCGTACCCTACGACCCGGCCCACGCGAAGCAGCTGGTCAAGGAATCCGGTTACGCCGGGCAGCCGGTCGATCTCGAGACGCCGGTCGGCCGCTACATCAACGACAAGGAGGTCACCGAGGCGATGATCCCGATGCTGAACGCGGTCGGCATCAACGCACGGCTGCGCACGCCGGAGTGGGCGACCTTGTGGGCCGACGTGCAGAAGGGCAAGACGCCGTTCTACTACATGGGCCGCGGCTCGGTAGTCGACCCGTCGGTGGCGCTGGCGCAGTATTTCGAGACCGGCGGCTCGCCGCGCATCGGCATCTCCGATCCCGGCATCGACCAGGCGCTGGCGGCCGAGCGCGTCACCTTCGACCCGGCGGCGCGCAAGACGGCGCTCAACGTCGCCTTCAAGGCGATCGAGGACGCGGCCCCCGCCTGCTTCATGTGGAACCACCACATGCTGTACGGGATCAGCAACACCATCGAGCACAACCCCACCGCCTCGGGCCGCATCTTCGGCACCGACATCGTCGTGAAGTGATGGCATCCGGCGTCGGCCCCACCCCCACCCCAACCCTCCCCCGTCAAGGGGGAGGGGGTAAGAGGGCGCAACCCCGTTCTGTTCCCTCCCCCCTTGCGGGGGAGGGTCAGGGTGGGGGGTGCCGTCGCGCGCTGTAGCCATGCTCGCCCATCTCGTCCGCCGGGTGATCGGGACCATCCCGGTCGTCGTGCTGATCTCGCTTCTGGTCTTCCTGCTGATCCACGCGGCACCCGGCGACCCGGCGGATCTGCTGCTGTCCGACGACGCCTCGCCGCAGGAGATCGCCGACGCCCGGCACCGCTGGGGCCTCGACCAGCCGGTTTACATCCAGTACCTGCGCTTTCTCCTGAACGTGCTGCGCGGCGACCTCGGGATCTCGTTCCGCTATTCGGATCCCGTCCTCGGGCTGATCTGGGAGCGCATGCCGGCCACCATCGAGCTCGCGGTGGTGTCGCTTCTGGTGGCGCTCGTCCTCGGCATCCCGCTCGGCGTGTGGGCCGGGTCGAGGCCCAATTCCTGGCCGGACAATCTCGGCTCGTTCCTGGGCTTCTTCGGCATTTCGATGCCGAGCTTCTGGTTCGGCATCATGCTGATCCTGGTCGTCTCCGGCTATTTCAACTGGCTGCCGTCCTCCGGCCGCAGCACCTACGGCATCGCGCGCGGGGCCGAGAGCGACTTCTACATCCTGAGCAGCCTGTTCGCCGGCAACTGGCGCGCCGCCTGGGACGGCATCCAGCACATCATCATGCCGGCGATCGCGCTGGGAACGAACATGATGGGCATCATCATGCGCGTGACGCGCTCGGCGGTTCTCGAGGTCATCCACGAGGACTACGTGCGCACGGCGCGCGCCAAGGGCGTGGGCGAGCGCGCAGTGCTGTGGCATCACGTGCTGCGCAACGCCCTGATCCCGATCGTCACCGTGGTCGGGCTCGAGCTCGGCACTCTGCTCAGCGGTTCGATCATCGTCGAGACGGTGTTCGCCTGGCCGGGCAGCGGGTCGCTCCTGATTGCCGCGATCCAGGCGCGCGATTATCCGCTGATCACCGGCACCGTGATCACCTACACGATCGCGTTCGTGGTGATCAATTTCACCATCGACATCCTGTACGCGGTCTTCGATCCGAGGATCCGCTTTGGCAAATAGCTCCGCCCTCGGCGCCACGGTCGCGGACCGGCCGGCGAGTGCCAGGCCGGCGCGGTGGCGCCGCGCCCTCCGTCCGTGGCTCAAGCCGAAGATCGTGGTTGGCGGCGGCATCGTGCTGGCGTTGATCGTGGTGGGCGTGCTGGCGCCGTGGATCTCGCCCTACGATCCGAACGGCCAGAACCTCACCGCGGCCCTGCAGCCGCCGCAGTGGTTCCTGGGGCCGCACCTGCTGGGAACCGATCCGGTGGGGCGCGACATCCTGTCCCGCCTGTTCTATGGCGCCCGCGTCTCGCTGGTGATCGCGGTGATGGTGGTGCTGATCTCGGGCGTTGTCGGCGTCGGCCTGGGTGCCGTCTCGGGCTATTTCGCCGGCGGCGTCGACTTCGCGATCCAGAAGCTGGTCGAGGTCGTATGGGCCTTCCCGCCGCTGCTGCTGGCGATCGCGATCATGGCCTTCCTGGGGCAGGGGCTGGAAAACCTGATCCTGGCGCTGGTCGTCCAGCGCTGGATCTCCTATTGCCGCGTCGCGCGCGGCCAGGCGCTGTCGCTGCGCACGCGCGAATTCGTCGATGCGGCCCGGGCGCTGGGCGCCAGCCATGCGCGCATCATCCTGCTCCACATCCTGCCCAACCTGTTCCAGTCGGCGATCGTGATCGGCACCTTTGCCATGGCGTCGGCGATCATCTCCGAGGCGGCGTTGAGCTTCCTCGGGCTCGGCGTGCCGCCGGAGATCCCGACCTGGGGCAGCATGCTGTCGGGCGGACGGACCTATATCAGCACGTCGTGGTGGCTGGCGCTGTTCCCGGGCCTCTGCATCTTCTTCACCGTGCTCGGGATCAATCTGCTGGGCGACGGCTTGCGCGACATCCTCGACCCACGGCTGAAGCGCTCGGGGTCCGGGATCGGCTAGAGAGGAAGCTCGGAATGTTTGCCGGCAATCCGATCGAGATGGTCGGCCCTATCGTTGACAGGCATATGAGCGGGGCCGATCCTCGCTGACGGGTACTGACCCGGCCGCCGTTTGGCACTGCTCTTGCACATGCACACGTCTCTGACTGTCGATGTCGTCGAGCGGAGCGAAGTATGGATGATGGGCCGCGCCTCCAGAGCAGCGATGCCGCGCCGACGGCGCCGGCGGATTTGCGCTGGCCCGACGGCGACACGCGCATTCCCGACTGGATCTACACCGATCCGCGGATTTACGAGCGCGAGCAGGAACGCATCTTTTTTGGGCGCAGCTGGAACTTCGTCGGCCTCGAATGCGAGGTCCCGAAGCCCGGCGACTATATCCGCTCCTTCGTGGGCGCGGTGCCGGTCGTGGTCACGCGCGACATGGACGGCGAGATTCATGTGTTCGAGAACCGGTGCGCACATCGCGGCGTCGAGTTCTGCCGGTCCTATCGCGGTAACACCAAGCAGTTCATCTGCCCGTATCACAACTGGAGCTACGACCTCCACGGCAAGCTGACCGGCGTTCCGTTCCGCCGCGGCGTGAAGGGCAAGGGCGGGATGCCCGCCGGGTTCGACACCGCCCAGCATGACCTTCGGCGGGTCACAGTGGCGCGGCGGCGGGGCGCGATCTTCGCCACGTTCTGCCAGGACATGGAGCCGCTCGAGGATTATCTCGGCCCCGAGATCGTCCGCGAGTTTGACACGATTTTCGACGGCAGCGAGCTCGTGTTGCTCGGCGTGCACCGCAACACCCTGCCCGGGAACTGGAAGCTCTATCAGGAGAACCTGAAGGATCCGTATCACGCGACGCTCCTGCACACCTACCTGACGACCTTCGGGCTCTTCGTGACCAGCAACGAATCGCACGTCCTGGTCGACAAAGTCGGCCGGCATAGCGCGTTGCTGTCGCGCCGGCCGCCGGGACGGCCGGACGTCTCGGCAGAGGACCAGTCGCACATGCCGGCGTTCCGCGAGGCGATGAAGCTCAACGACCCGCGGGTGCTGAACTTCGTCCGTGAGTTCGATTCACCGTGGTCGGGCGCGGCGATGACCATCTGGCCCAATCTCACCGCACTGCGGCAGACCAATATCCTGAATACCCGCCAGCTGGTGCCGCGCGGCCCCAATGAGATGATGATGATCTGGGCGGTGTTCGGCAAAGTCACCGACGATGAGGAGATGACCCGGCACCGGCTGCGCCAGAACAACATCTTCGGTCCCAGCGGCTTTCTCGGCATCGAGGATAACGAGGCGCTGAAATTCGTCCAGGAGGGCCTGACGCGCTCGCGCCCGCGCGAGGGACTGGCCCTACTGGGCGACGATGCGGAGACGCCGGACACCATCATCACCGAGCGCGCGATCCGCGCCATGTACCGCTATTACCGTCACGTGATGGGTCTCTAGCCATGTCCGCGACCGCCGAAGCCGGCCGCCCTTCCGTGCCCGACCGTGCCGCACTCCGCGAGGCCCGGTTGGAGGTCGAGGAGTTTCATTACGAGTATGCGGCCGTGCTCGAGCGCGGCGAAATCGAGCGCTGGCCGGACTTCTTCACCGAGGACGCCGTCTACCGGCTGGTCGCGCGCGACAACGCGGACTCCGGATTGCGGCTCGGTCTCATCTACTGCGAAGGGCGGGGGATGCTGAAGGACCGTGCCTACGCGCTCAAGCATACGGAGATGTATGCCCCCCGATATCTGAACCTGCAGATCACCAACGTAAGGGTGCTCTCGCTAGATACGTCCTTCATCCAAGCCGAGGCCAACTATCTTCTCCTGGAAACCCTGGTGGATGCGCCGACCCGTGTGCAGCAGGTCGGCAAATCCTATGACCGGTTCCAGCGCGAAGACGGGCGCCTCCTCCTAAAGGAGCGGTTATGCGTGTACGACACAGTCCTGATCGACGGCTGCATCGTCTTCCCGGTGTGACCGGGTCGCGGCTGACGCGGCGCCGCGCGCTGGCGTTGCTCGCCGGTGCGGCGGCGGCGCCGCAACTGATTCGGCCGGCGCGCGCCGCCGACCCGCTGTCGGTGCGTCTCGACTGGAGCCCGCACGCGATGCATTGCTCGTTCCATCTCGCCGTCGAGCAGGGCTGGTTCAAGAAGGCGGATCTCGACGTCCGGATCGAGGACGGCAATGGGTCAACCACGACCGTACAGATCGTGGGCGGCGGCGGTTTCGACGTCGGTCATGCGGCACTGGCGCCGATGGCGATCGGCCGCGGCGCCGGCCTGCCGGTGATCTCGGTGGCGGGGTTTTTGCGCACCGGCGACATGGGGATCCTCGTCGATAGCAAGCTCAAGGTCACGAAGCTCGAGGAGCTCCAGGGCAAGAAGATCGACTACACCGCCGGCTCGCTTGAGGGCCCGTTCGTTGAGCCGTTCTTCGCCCTGAACCGCATTCCCGCCGACAAGATCCAGCTGCTCAACGTCGACGCCTCGGCGAAGCTCAGCGCGTATGTCAGCGGTGCCGTGGACGGGATCATCACCTCGGTCCCGACCTACTACGTCATGCTGAAGACCAAGCGGCCCGTCGACGCGATCCTGTTCGCCGATTATGGGCTGAACCTTCCCGGCTTCGGCTTGGTCAGCCGGCCCGAGACCTTGAAGACCAAAGGCGAGCCGGTGCGCCGGCTGGCCAGCGTGCTGTGCAGCACCTGGACCTATATCTACGGCGGGCACGAGGACGAAGCGGCGCGCGCGCTGATGGCCCAGCGTCCGAATTCGGGCATGTCGCGCGAGGAACTGGTCGACGGTCTCCAGACCTATCGCCGGTTCTTTTACTCCGAAGCGACCAAGAGCACGCCGATTGGTATCCAGGACGCGGCGGATTGGGCGGCCACCATCAAGCAGATGGAGGGGGCCAAGGTCATCCCCGCCGGCACGAAACCGGCCGATTTCTTCACCAATGACTATATCGACTACACCTACGGCAGCGGGATCGTCGGGACGTAGCATGGAGGGTGCGGCCGCCCTGCGTTCGCCGCCGACCGCTGCCGGATCGGCGCATATCAAGCTCCTGGACATCGCCAAGACCTACCACTCGCGGCAGGGCGACGTGGCCGCGCTCACGCGGACCAGCCTCGAGATCGCGCGCGGCGAGTTCGTCACCCTGCTGGGGCCGAGCGGCTGCGGCAAGAGCACGTTGCTGCGGCTGGTCGGTGGGCTCGACGTGCCGAGCACCGGCGAGGTCCAGATTTCCGGCCGGCCGATCAAAGGCACGCCCGAAGGGCTCGGCTTCGTATTCCAGCGCGATGTGCTGGTCGACTGGCGGACGATCCTCGACAACGTCCTGCTGCCGATCGAGTTCCAGAACCTGCCGCGCCGCCAATACGTGGAGCGCGCGCGGGAGCTGCTGGCGCTGTTCGGGCTTAAAGGGTTCGAGAACCGCCACCCATGGGAGCTGTCGGGCGGCATGCGCCAGCGGGCGGCGATCTGTCGGGCGCTGATCACCGATCCTGAGTTGCTCCTCATGGACGAGCCATTCGGTGCGGTGGATGCGTTGACGCGCGACCAGCTGAACGTCGAGCTGCAGACGATCTGGCAGCGCTCCCGCAAAACGGTGCTGTTCGTCACCCACAGCATCGCCGAGGCCGTGTTTCTCTCGGATCGGGTCGCCGTCATGGCGGCGCGTCCGGGGCGGATCATCGAGACGGTTCCGATAGACTTTCCGCGGCCGCGCTCGCTGGCGGTGCGAGAAGAGCCGGCGTTCGCGCGCTACAGCCGGATGCTGCGCATGATCCTCGAGAGCCACGGCGCCTTCAAAGAGGAATGAGCATCATGGATTTGCGCCCCATGTCGAAGCTGGCGCGGCTGGTGCCGCCGGAGATCATCGCACTCTGCTGCGCGGTGTTGCTGTGGGATGCCACGACCGTCTATCTGGCGCTGCCTGCGGTCGTGCTACCGCGGCCGGGTGCCGTGATCAGCGAACTGATCAACAATCCGACCTTATATTTGATCCATGCCGCGAGCACCTTGGAGAACACGCTGGCCGCGTTCGCCCTCTCGGTGGTCTTCGGCGTCGCGCTGGCCGTCGGCATCGTCTACTCGAAGCTTCTCGAGAAGACCGTCTATGCGCTGCTCGTGGCGCTCAACAACGTTCCGAAGGTGGCGCTGGCCCCGCTGTTCGTGATCTGGCTGGGGACAGGCAGCGGCTCTAAGATCGGCATGGCCTTCCTGATCTCGATCTTCGCGATCGTCATCGATGCCGTGCTGGGCTTGCGCTCGCTCGATCCCGACTACGTGGATCTCGGCCGGTCGATGCGCGGCTCCGGACTCAAGATGCTGATCAAGTTCCGCTTTCCCAACGCGCTGCCGAGCATCTTTGCCGGGATGAAGGTCGCGATGTCGCTGTCCATCGTCGGCGCGATCGTCGGCGAATTCGTCGCCGCCCAGAAAGGTCTCGGGTTCGTCATCATGAGCTCGCAGGGCATCTTCCGCACCGACCGCGTGTTCGCCGCGATCATCGTGCTGGCTGCCATGGGGACCGTTCTGTATTACGCTGTCGAATACGCCGAACGCCGCCTCCTCCCGTGGCATGCCTCGCACCGGGCGCTGCGCACCGGTGCGTGAGCCCGCCGGCCGCATCGTTCCATCATCACGACAGACTGGAGCCCAACACATGGCACTCGTTCCGCTCGGAACCAAAGGCAATTACGTCCACGTCTACGACTTCCGGGTGAAGCCGGGCAAAGGCGACGAGTTCATCCGTCAGTTCGACGAGTTCGACTATTCGGACGCGAACCCGATGCACAAATCGGCGGCACAGTCCAAGGACGGCATTCTCTGCCGCGACATCGCCGATCCCGACCATTTCTACCTGCTCGGAGAGTGGAAAGACGTCAAGGCTCACGCCGACATCCTGGTCAAGGTCGCGGCGATGCGGCCGCAATTCGTCGGCCTCGTCGAAGGTGGGCCGGCCGGCTTCAAGCCGATTTACGCCGAAGTCGTCTCGAGCACGCCGCAGCATCTCCTCGACAAGGCGGCGACCGGCTGAACCGGCAGCCGCCGGACGACAGTCCGGCTCTCGACGGGCTGACGCCGCGGCCGCCATGATCGGATGCGTTCTGGCCGCGGGCGCGCGCCTGCGAGCCGGATCCTGGGGGAAATCGCTATCAATGCCGTCCTTCGACTATGCCTTGCCGTATCCGTCGCGGCGCTCGCCGGTCTTCGCACGCAACATGGTCGCGACCTCGCAGCCGCTCGCGGCGCAGGCCGGGCTGCGCATGCTGCTCGACGGCGGCAACGCGGTCGACGCGGCCCTGGCGGCGGCGATCGCGCTGACCGTGGTGGAGCCGACCTCAAACGGGGTCGGCAGCGATGTCTTCGCCATGGTTTGGGATGGGCGTGAGCTGCATGGCCTGAACGCATCGGGGCGCTCGCCGGCCGGCTGGACGAGGGAGCGCTTCGCCGGGCTTGCCAAGATGCCCGGCAAAGGCTGGGACAGCGTCACCGTGCCCGGCGCCGTGTCCGCTTGGACGGCGCTTAGCCAACGCTTCGGGCGTCTCCCGTTCGCCAGGCTGTTTGCGCCGGCGATCGCCTATGCCAGCGACGGCTTTGCCGTGAGCCCGGTCATCGCTGCGAACTGGGAGCGCGGGATCAAGGAGTGCCGCGGCCAGCCCGGCTTCGACGAGGCCTTCCTGCCCGGCGGCCGCCCGCCGTCGGCGGGCGAGCGCTTCGTCAATGCGCCGCTTGCGCGGACGCTGGAACTGATCGCCGCCAGTAATGGCGCCGCGTTCTATGACGGGCCGCTCGCCGCGGCGATGGTCCGCCATGCCGCCGCGCATGGCGGCGCCCTGACGTTGGACGATCTCGCGGCGCATCGCGCCGACTGGTGCGCGCCGCTCGGCCAGCCGATCGGCGGAGCCGTCCTGCACGAAATGCCGCCGAACGGCCAGGGTCTCGCCGCCCTGATCGCGCTTGGCATCCTGGAGCGGCTCGACGTTGCGGCCCATGACGTCGATAGCGTCGACTCGCTGCATCTCCAGATCGAGGCGATGAAGCTCGGGCTTGCCGACGCCGCGGCGTTCATCGGCGATCCGGGCTCGATGCAGGTGGAGCCGCGCCGCCTGCTGGCCGACGACTATCTCCGCTCGCGCGCGGCCCTGGTGGATCGCGGCCGGGCCGGCGAGTTCGGTGCCGGCGCCCCCTGCCGCGGCGGCACGGTCTATGTGTGCGCCGCCGATGCGGCAGGCCTGATGGTGTCGTTCATCCAGTCGAACTACGAGGGCTTCGGCTCGGGCGTCGTGGTTCCCGGCACCGGGATCAGCCTGCAGAACCGCGGCGTCGGCTTCGGGCTGCAGCCCGGCCATCCCAACGAAGTGGGGCCGCGCAAGCGGCCGTTCCATACCATCATTCCCGGCATGGTCATGCGCGATGGCGCGCCGGCAACGGCCTTCGGCCTGCAAGGCGGGCCGATGCAGGCGCAAGGTCATGTGCAGCTGACCTTGCGGACACAGGTGTTCGGCCAGAACCCCCAGGCCGCCGTCGACGCGCCGCGCTGGCGGGTGATCAAGGGCCGTGAGATCGCGATCGAGCCGGGCTTTCCCGAGGATCTCGCCGCAGCGCTGGCGGCGCTGGGCCATGTCGTGCAGCGCGAGGCCGCGACCACCGCCTTTGGCGGGGCACAGATGATCTGTCGGACCGAGTCCGGCTATGTCGCCGGGTCCGATCCGCGCAAGGATGGCTGTGCCGTCGGGTTCTAGGGACAGACGGCTTTTTCCGGGGAGATGAGCAGATGCCGCAGCTTTATTCGTATGCAGCCCTGGCGGAGAAGTTCCGCGCTGGCGAGTCCAGCCCGTCTCGCGAGCTGGACCGGCGCATCGCGCTCTTTCATGAGCTCGAGCCGCGGCTGAAATCCTTCGTCCATGTGGACCTCGACGCCGCGCGGGCGGCGGCGGCCACCTCCGACCAGCGCTGGCGCGCCCGCCAGCCTTTGTCGCCGATCGACGGCATGCCGATCGGCATCAAGGACATCATCGAGACCTACGACATGCCGACGGGCCAGGGGACGCCGGTGTGGGAGGGGACGCAGACGCGGCGTGATGCGGCCTCGGTCCAGGCGCTGCGCGAGGCCGGGGCGGTGATCTTCGGCAAGACCACGACCACCGAGTACGCCTCGACCGAGCCTCTGCATTCAACCACCAATCCGCACGATCCCGCCCGCACGGCGGGCGGATCGAGCAGCGGCTCGGCCGCCGCCGTCGGTGCCGGCATCCTGCCGGCCGCCCTCGGCACCCAGGTCGTCGGGTCGACCTTGCGGCCCGCCAGCTATTGCGGCTGTGTCGGATTCAAGCCGACGTTCGGTGCGCTGAACCGGAGCGGTTCGTTCGATCATCTGAGCCAGAGCTGCCTCGGCATCCTCGCTGCGTCGCCCGAAGACGCCTGGCACGTGGCGAGCGCCATTGCGTCGCGGGTCGGCGGCGACCCGGGACATCCCGGCCTGAACGGGCCGCTGCTCCCGCCGCCGCCGCACAAGCCGCACCGGCTTGCCGTTGTCGAGACGGCCGGCTGGACGAAGGCGAGCGAGGGGGCGCGCCAGGCGCTTCACGGCGCGCGGACGCGGCTCCGCGACCTGGGCATCGAAACGATCGACCGCCGGGCGGATGCCGACATCGAGGCGCTGGAGGTCGCACTCGTCGACGCGACGCCGGTCACCTTCCGGATTTTCGAATGGGAGCTGGTGTGGCCGCTCGGGACGTACGCGCGCCTGCATGGCGATAAGCTGACTGAGGCCATGCACAAGCGTCTCGCCTCGGCCCGCACGATGTCCCTCGATGACTACCGGACCGCACTAGCCCGGCGCGCCGCGATCCGCGCCCGTCACGCCTTCGTCGGTGCCCGCTATGACGCGCTGCTGCTCTTGGGGGCGACGGGCGCGGCGCCGTCCGGTCTCGCCTGGACCGGCGATCCCGCGCTCAATATTCCCGCCTCGCTGCTCGGCGCCCCAGCCGTCGCTCTGCCGCTCCTGCGCGATGGCCCGATGCCGCTCGGGCTCCAGCTGATCGGGCTGCCCGACCATGATGACGCGCTGATGGCAACCGCCGACTGGGTCTGGCGCCATTATCAGCGCGGATGAGCTTATTGCTCGCGGAACCGGGCGAGCTTGCGATCCTCGAACGCCGACAGGATTTGCGACAGGATCATGCCGGTGAACGTCAGCAGCAGGATGCCGACGAACATGAGCGCCGTGTCGTAGGTGGCGCCCGCCTGGGTGATGACGAAGCCGATGCCTTCGTTGGCCGCGAACAGCTCGGCGACGAAGACCGATATCAGCACGCGGCCGATGGCAAGCCGGATGCCGGCGACGATGTATGGGGTCGCCGCCGGCAGCACGATGTGGAGAAAGATCGCCGCCTCGGTGGCGGTGAAGGCGCGCGCGGTCTCGATCAGCCGCGGATTGACGCTGCGCACGCCGGCGACGGTGTTGACCAGGATGGCGAAAACGCCGCCGAGGAACACGATCAGCACCTTCGACCAGAGGCCGATTCCAAGCCACAGGACGAACAGCGGGAGCAGGGCGACCGAGGGCGTGGAATAAAGCGCCATGACGAAGGGCTCGGCGGCCCGTCGCACGCCCTCGAACCGCCCCATCGCCAGGCCGAGAAGGATGCCGACGACGATGGCCAGGGCGAAGCCCAGCGTCGCTTCCTTGAGACTGACGGCGATGTGCGGGTAGATGTCGCCGCTCACGAAGAACATGTCATACGCGACGCCGGCGATCGCCCACGGGCTGGCGAGGAATATCTTGTCGATCAGGCCGCTGCTGGTGGCGAACTGCCACAGGATCAGGAAGGCGAGAACCCAATACCAGCTGATCGCACGGCCGCTGCGCCACCACGGCGTCTTGGCGGCACCCGGGATTGGCGCGCTGGCCGGCATCGGCCCGCGGCTGGGGACTGCGGCGACTTGCGCGCCGCCAAGTTCAGCATCCACCCGACCGGCCATCATCTCTCCTCGGCGGCTATTTCAGGCTTCAGCAGCTCCCACAGCATGTGCCGCAGGCGGCTCCAGCGTGGATCGTCGCGCGCCCGCTCGTCCCGCGGGCGCGGCAGGTCGATGTCCACGATCGTCTTGATGCGGCCTGGGCGCGACGCCATGACAACGACCTGATCCGACAGCAGGATGGCCTCGTCGATCGAATGCGTGACGAACGCCACCGTCTTGCGATCCGCCTCCCACAGCCGCAGGAGCTCGGCCTGCATCAATTCCCGCGTCTGCGCGTCGAGTGCCCCGAACGGCTCGTCCATCAGCAGGATGCGCGGGTGGATGGCGAGCGCGCGCGCCAGCCCGACGCGCTGCTTCATTCCGCCCGACAATTGACTGGGCAGATGATCGGCGAAACCGGCGAGACCGGTGAGCGCGATTGCGTCGAGGGCCCGACGGTGCCGTTCCGCCACCGGCACGCCGACCAGCTTGCAGCCGAACTTCACGTTCTCCAGTGCCGTCTTCCACGGCAGGAGATTGTGCTCCTGGAAGACCATGGCCCGCGTGGCGCTGGGGCCCTGGACGCGCTCGCGGCCGATCGCGACATCGCCCGTGGATGGCAGGATCAATCCATGCATGATGCGCAACAGCGTCGTTTTGCCGCAACCCGAGGGTCCTAGAAGGGACACGAAGCTGTGCTCCTCGACGGTCAGCGAGACATGATCGAGGACATGGACGGGATGGGCGCCCGCGAACCAATGGCTGATGTCGCGGCATTCGATCCGGCCAGCATCCATCATGGCCGCGCTGGGCGGCACCGCGAGCCGGGTGACCGTCGCCGCTTCCAAACTCAGGGCCCGATGAACGAAAAGTCGAACAGCGCCTCGAGCGGCGGCGCGCTGGCGACTTTCAGGGTCGCGACCTGCTCTGCCACCATCTCGCGCTGCTTGTCCACGGGAACGACGCCCGTTTTATTGAATTGGGCCATCACCATGTCGTAGGTGCTCGCCGCCTCGTCCGGGCTGAGGTTCATGAACTTGGCCATGATGGGGAGGACCTGCTCGCGATCTTCGAGGATGAAGCGGTGCGCGCGGCGATGGGCCCGGAGCACGGCGCGCACGGCGTCCGGGCGGTCGCGGATCATTTTGTCGCTGGTCGCCAGCCCGCCCGACACGGACGGGATAAGGTCGCCGAGAAAGCCCAGATCGGTGAATGTCTTGTCCGACTTGGCGAGCTGGAACTGCAAGGGCGGGGAGATGACGCCGGCATCGACGGCGGTGGCGATGAGCGCACCCGGGATGGCGGGAAAGCCCATGCCCATGAAGATGACCTTGCCCGGGTCGGCCCCGGCCCCCTGCATGGCCAGTCGCACGGCGACATCCTGCGACCCGCCGACGGCGTCGACGCCGATGCGGGCCCCTTCGAGACCCTTCAGATTGTCGATGCCGGCGCGGGCGTACAGAAAGTACAGCGGCTTGGCGACATGCACGTAGACGATCTTGACCGGGGCGCCCCGCACCGCCGCCGCCAGCGCCGAACCCGCCGACATGCTGATGTCGAAATCGCCGGCGATCAGGGCCTTGATGCCAATGGCTCCGACGGAGCGAGTCAGGACGGCGCGGAAGCCTTCGTCCTTATCGAACCCTTTGGCGATCACCACCTCCGTCGGCAGCATCGTCAGCGACGGACCGACGGTGACGAAGCGGATGTCGCCGAAGTTCTTCTCCGCCGCCGCCGCCGGCGCTGCCAGCATCAGCGCCAGGACAAGCATCCCAGGCGTTCCAAGCGCCCCGGGCAATCTGAATGCCGGGGTCACACGGGCGAACATCCAGCCGATCATCGCTTCCCCTACAGCACGCCGGTTTCGTCTCCGCCGGCGATCGCTAGAACGCCCTAGGCGGCGAGGACGTATCCCATTTCGTAGTGCAGATAGATGCCGTCGAAATAGAACCACCGCATCCGGGCGCTCTCATAAGCCCAGTGCACCGCCAGCTCTTTCAATTCCTTGGTGGTGCAGTGCTTCTCGAGCAGATCGAACACCTTGCCGCCATGTTCGACGTCCGCCTCGACATGGAGCCAGAAATGCTCGATCTCCGGCTCCTTGTATTTGTAGATGTTGCGCAGGGAGGGCAGGACCTTGCTGTACAGCATCGGCGACTGCGATTCGGTCCCGATGTTCAGTGCCGCGGCACCCGCGATCCACGACGGCTGCTCCGCAGCATTGCAGAGGAAGCGCACCCAGGATTCGGTGGTCGGCAATCCGCGCCCCGTCTTGACCGTCGCGATGTCGGCGCCGTTGGTTTCGGCGAACCGCAGCACGATGTCGAGATGCGGGTGAGTGTCGTCGTTCTCCTCGCGATAGTTCTCGAGCTGGGCCTGCACGGCATCTTTCGGCGCGCGCGCGCAGATCTGGAAGACGGCGGGCCAGATATTGCTCACCCAGTGATAATGCTCGACAGCCCAGCCCATGCGGGCGTTGCGCGATAACTCTCCCTTTGCCCATTTTTCGGTCATGGGGTGGTTGGCGCAGTGACGGCGTAGGACGGCCGCCTCCAGTTGCTCGCGAAACGTCGCGGTCCTCAGTGCCGTCATGTGGGGTCCTCCCTGTCGAAAATGATTCGGGCCGGGGAGGGGGAAGCGGATCGTCGTGCGGCGCCCCGTCCCCGCCGGCGTAATGGCCGAGGCCATCGCCGCGGCGATGGAGCGTCGCTCATGTCCGGAACGCTCGCTCATGTCGATGCTCTGGTTCCCGTCACTCCGCGGCATTTAGGCTAGCAACAGCCATGCCATCGGCGCGGCATGGTCGAAGGCAGATGGTGTGCGGGTATCTTTTGCACCGCCGGGCCTGAAACCTTTGTCCTCCCAATCGACATCCTACCATCTCCCAGTCCATGCGTCCGGCGCAACAGCGGAGCGAGTGTCCTGGTTAGAGCGAGTGTCCTGGTTAAAGTGTCTCGCTGCGACGGAAGCGACCCATGCTCGTTGCTCTCTCGGTACAGGAGTTGCAACGGCGATGGTTAAAATCAGCGTGGCACGCCATGCTGAACAGTTGCCGGCATCGCGGAGCGAAACTGTGCCAGGCCGGTCCGGCAATGCCCGGCACTTTGTGTGTCCGTACCTAGGACCAATGCACTGACGGACTGTGGAGAGCGCCATGATCGTTCGCAAGCAGCATGACGGCCAGTTGATCCTGATAGGACAGACCGATCACTCGCGGCTGGTCGGGCAGATCGCGGCACATTGGGGCAATAACCGGTTTGAAGCCCCCAAGCCGTACGATTCGGTGGTCCGCGCTGCGACTTTTCACGATTTCGGCTGGCTGCGCTATGAGACCAGCCCGATCACCCTCGCCGATGGCGAAACGCCGGAATTCCGCAAGCTGCCGTTCAGCCAGGCCCAACTCGACGGCTACCAATGGTGTGCCGACTGGATGACGGACATCGATCCTTACTCCGGCCTGATCGTTAACATGCATCGGACCGGCCTGTGGCGCCGGCGCTATGACACGATCAACCATCCGGACACGTCCGCCCGCAGCCTGCAGCCCGAGATCGAGGGCTATATCGAGCGCAATGAAAAGCGGCAAGCCGAGGAGCGGACGGCATTCGACCGCGACCAGGTGTGGACGAATTACTGGCTGCTGCAGGTCTGGGACCTGCTCGGCCTTTATTTTTGCTGTGCCGAACCCGGCGAAGACTATATCGATCCCGTGCCGCTGAAGTACGGCAGCGCCAAAAGCGACGGCATCCGGCTCACCCTCAAGCCGCTCGCGGCGCGCAAGGTCCAGTTCGAACCCTACCCGTTCGCGCAAAAGGGGATCCGGCTCCAGTTGGGCAGCAAGCGGCTCCCGCAAATCAGGTACGCGGACCAGGATGCGTTCCGGCGGGCTTATTTCCAGGCGCCCATCGAGCTCATGGAATTCGACATTGTCTGAGTTGGACGGCGCGCGGTCGCTGTCTGACGCCTGAGTCTCAGCCGGGCCCCGGCTCCAGCCGCGCGAACGGCCCGAAGGGCGAAGTGCCCTCGGGCACCAGCCGCAGTCCCAATCCGGCGATCTTGCCCGTGAGCCGGACCGTCGTTCCGGTCAGCCCCTTGGCCCGCGCCGACATAAGGTAGGCGACACCCCAGCCGACCTCGTCCGGCTGCCGCGGCGGCGCCTTCAGATGGCGCAGCATCTCGCCGCGTTCGGCCTCGCTCATCCGGTCGAAATGGTCGCGCACGCGCGCCCCAGGCTCGGTCAGCACGAATCCCGACTGCAGCACATTGACTGCGATACCGGTCGCCGCAGGGTCCTTCGCCAGCTGGCCGGTCAGGCCGTGGATGCCGCCTTTGGCCGCGGCATAGGCGAGCGGCGCGAAGATCGTGCTCGTCCCCGCCACACCCTGAACCGCACCGGAGGAGAAGTTCAGGATCCGCGCGTCGCCGCCGCTCCGCCGCAGATGCGGCACGGCGGCGCGGCAGCACAGGAAGGTGCCGCGCAGATTGCGCGCGATCACACTGTCCCAGATCTCGTCGGTCATGTCGTCGATCGAGCCGACCACCTCGGTGCCGCTGCCGCCGGCCGCGTTCACCAGCAGGTCGAGGCGGCCGAATCGCGTGATGGCGGCCTCGACCATTTCCGCCACCGACGGCGCGGACGTCACGTCGACCACCATCCCGACCGCGTCGCGGCCTTGCGGGTCGAGCCGCCGCGCGGCGGCGGTGACCTTCTCGGACTGGAGATCCGCCATCGCGACCCGCGCGTCTTCCGCGATGAAGCGCGCCGCGATGGCAAGCCCGAGACCCTGGGCGGCCCCGGTGATGAGCGCGACGCGGCCGGTCAATTCACCCATCATCGCCTCCTAGACGCGCAGCTTTGGGTCGAGATAATCGCGCAGCCAGTCTCCGAACAGGTTGACACCGATGACGGTCGCCGAGATCGCGATGCCCGGGATGGTCGCGAGCCACCAGGCGACCACGAGATAGGTGCGGCCTTCCGCCATCATGCCGCCCCACGAGGGGACGGACGAGGGCACGCTGAGGCCGAGGAAGCTCAGCGCCGCTTCGGCGATGATCGTCTGCGCCACGGCGAAGGTCGCGATCACGATCACCGGCGCGAACACGTTGGGCAGGATGTAGCGCCGAATGATCCGCGCATTCCGCAATCCCAGCGTCCGGGCGGCCAGGACATAGTCCTGCTCCTTCACCGACAGCACGCTGCTGCGGACGACCCGCGCATAGGTCACCCACTGGGCGCCCGACAGGATCAGGACAATGTTGAAGACGTTGCTGCCTACCACGGCGACCACCGCCATGGCGATGAGGATGAACGGCAGCGCCAGCTGGATATCGGACAGCCGCATGATGACGTCGTCCACCCAGCCGCCGAAATAGCCGGCGCACAGTCCCAGGAGGACGCCCACGGTGCCCGCCACCAGTGAGGCACTGACGCCGACCAGCAGCGACACCCGGGCGCCGTAGATGAGCCGGCTCAGAATGTCCCGGCCCAGCTGGTCGGTGCCGAGGAGGTGGAGGTCGCCGTTCGCGGAGTGGGCCAGCGGCGGCAGCAGCCGGTCGGCGAGGCTTTGCAGGTCCGGATTGAACGGTGCCAGCAGCGGCGATAATACGGCCGCGGCGACAATGAGGAGGACGACCGCGAGGCCGAACATCGCTTTGCGGCTGCCGAGCACGGCACGCCCGACGTCATGCAGCGGCCGGCGGAAGGCGGGTCCGGCGGCGGCGACATCGGCGTTCGGCATCGCCGATTTCAACGCCGGACCAGCGAGACGCGCGGATCGAGCACCGTGTACAGCAGGTCGATCGCGAGATTGATCAGCACGAAGCTCAGCGAGCCGATGATGATGACGGCCTGCACCACCGGGTAATCGCGGCCGGAGATCGCCTGCACCGCCAGGAGGCCGATGCCGGGCCACGAGAACACGGTTTCGGTGATGATCGTGCCGCCCAGCAGGGTGCCGAATTCGAGCCCGACCACGGTCATGATCGGCAGCAGCGCGTTTTTCAGCGCATGCTTGCCGACGACCCGCCATTCCGCGATCCCTTTGGCGCGGGCGGTCCGGATGTAGTCCTCGTTCAGCACTTCCAGCATGCACGACCGCACCAGCCGCGCGTTGCGCCCGGCCAGCGTCACGCCGAGGCTGAGCGCCGGCAGGATGAGATATTGCAGTCCGTTCCGCCCCGAGGTCGGCAGCCATCCGAGGTTGACCGCGAAGATCAGGATCAGCATGAGCCCGAGCCAGAAGCCGGGAACCGACTGTCCAAGCAGCGCTCCGATCATCGACAGGCCATCGATCTTCGTGTCCCGGCGCACCGCCGAGATCACGCCAACGGGCAACGCGATCACGAGGGACAGCAGGATCGCGGCAAACGCCAGCTCCAACGTCGCGGGCAGCCGCTCCAGCACCAGCGGCAGCGCCGGTTCCTGGAAGCGCCACGAGCGGCCAAAATCCCCCGCCAGCAGATTGCCGGCGAAGTGCAGGAACTGCTGCCATAGCGGCTGGTCGAATCCCATCGCCGTGCGGAACGCGGCGACTTCCTCGCGCGTTGCGTCCGGCGCCAGCAGCAGCGTCGCCGGATCGCCGCTGAGGAAGGTCAGCGAGAAGACCAGGAGAACGACGGCGGCGACCACGATCACCGATTGCGCCAGCCGGCGGAGGACGAAGCGGATCATGCGACCACTCTCCGCATCCGCGGATCGGGAATCGGAACCGCGTCGATCAATTCCCGCGTATAGGCATGCTGCGGCGCCCGCCACAGCGTACGGCGGTCCGCCGTCTCGACGATCTTGCCGAAATACATCACCGCGATCCGGTCGGCGACGTGCTGCACGATCGACAGGTCGTGCGAGATGAAGAGATACGAGATCCCGAGCTCGTCGCGCAGCCGGTCGAGCAGGTTGATGACCTGGGCGCGGACCGAGACGTCGAGGGCCGAGACCGGCTCGTCGCAGACAATGAGCTTGGGCTCGAGCGCCAGGGCGCGGGCGATGCCGACCCGCTGCCGCTGGCCGCCCGAGAACTCGTGCGGATAGCGCGCCGCCGCTTCGGGCCGCAGGCCGACGCGGTCCATCAGCCAGCGCACTCGCTCGCGCCGCTCGCGCGCATCGCCGCGGCTGTGCACGATCAGCGGCTCCTCCAGGCACTGTCCGATGGTCATGCGCGGATGAAGCGACGCGTACGGATCCTGAAAGATCATCTGGATGCGCGGGCGATAGGGCAGGAGCCGTCGCTGCGGCAGCCGCGCGATGTCCACGCCCTCGAACTCGATCGCACCCCCGTCGGGGTTGAGCAGCCGCAGGACCAGCTTGCCGAGGGTCGACTTGCCGCACCCGGATTCACCGACGAGGCCGAGCGTCTCGCCGGCATTCAGGGTCAGATCGACGCCGTCCACCGCCCGCACGGTCCGGCCGCGCGCGGTGAAATGCTTGGTCAGGCCGGCGACGCGCAGCAGCGGTTGGGTCATGCCGTCAGGCCCGCCCCGCTTTGTCGCGAGATTATCTCGAGGCGGATGCACGCGGCCGCGCGCGCCTCCAGCTCCTGCAGCCCGATCGTTCCCGTCCGGCACGCCGCCTCCGCGATCGGACAGCGTGGCGCAAACGCGCAGCCCGGCGGCAGGTCGTCGAGCGACGGCACCATGCCGGCGATTTCCGGCAGCGGCGGCGGCTTTCCGTCGTGGCTCGCGTCGCGCTCGGGATTGGGCAGCGAGCTCAGGAGCCCCTTCGTGTAGGGATGAAGCGGCCGGGCAAACAGGTCCTCGACCGAGGCCTCCTCGACTTTGCGGCCCGCGTACATCACCGCGACCCGGCTCGCGGCCTGCGCCACCACGCCCAAATCGTGCGTGATGATCAGCATCGCCATGCCGAGATCGCGCTGGAGCTTGGCGAGGAGCTTCAGGATCTGGGCCTGGGTCGTCACGTCGAGCGCCGTCGTCGGCTCGTCGGCGATGAGCAGTTTCGGCTCGCACGACAGCGCCATCGCGATCATCACGCGCTGCCGCATGCCGCCGGACAGGCGGTGCGGATATTCGTCCAGGAGCCGCTCGGGATCCGCCAACCCGACGACCGCCAGAAGCTCAGCCGCGCGCCGGCGGGCCGCGGCGTGCCCGATCGGCCGATGCTCCCGGATCGCTTCGACGATCTGGTTGCCGATCGTGAACACCGGATTGAGCGAGGTCATCGGCTCCTGGAAGATCATGCCGATGCGGTTGCCTCTGACGGCGCGCAACGACGGTGCGTCGAGGCGCCGCAGGTCGCGGCCCTCGAACAGAATCTCGCCGCCCACGATCCGTCCGGGCGGATCGGGAACGAGGCCGAGAATGGATAGCGCGGTCACCGACTTGCCGCAGCCGGACTCGCCGACCAGCGCCACGGTCTCGCCGTCATCGACCGCGAGACTGACTCCGTCCACCGCTTTGAAAACGCGCCCCTTGCCGAAAAAATAAGTCCGCAGGTCCTTGATCTCGAGCAGAGGCATTCCGCGCACGCTACAGGAGGATCGTCCGGCGTATCAAGCCAGCTTCCGTTCCGCTATCCGGTCCGATTCGGAGGGCTTGCAATTCGCATCTCGCAAATCCAGGCTGTGCCCGTCCGTCCAGCTCCAGGGGCCTTCGATGACCGATCTCACGCGACGCAGCTTCACCCAGGCCGCGTTGGCTGCCTCCGGCCTCTCCGCCCTTCCGTTCGCCCCGGCCCTGGGTGCCACCGAGGGGGTCTTCGGCACCGTCGGCGACGTGCAGGACAGGGTCGTGATTTCCGGCGGCGTCGACGTCGTGGGCTTGAGCGGCCTCGACATCGTGCCCATCGTGCCCGACCGGGTGCTGATGGACCACGTCTCCGACACGCTGACGCGGTTCGACAAATCTGGAAAACTCACTCCGTGGCTCGCGACCGGCTGGAAGAACGTCGATCCGCTGACCTGGGAGCTGACGCTCCGTCAGGGCGTCAAATACCAGAACGGCGAAGTGTTCGACGCAAAGTCGGTGAAGTTCTTCTACGACTTCATGAACGATCCCAAGTCGGTGTCGCCGACCAAGAGCAACCACAACTGGGTTGCGCGGGTCGACGTCGTCGACGACACCACGGTGCGCATCGTGTCGCGCGAGCCGTATCCGCTGGCGCCGTCGCAGATGGCGATGGCGCACATGGTACCGCCGGACTACGTGGCCAGGGTCGGCGTCGACGGCTATCGCCGGCGCCCGGTCGGCACCGGTCCGTATCGCCTGACCGAGTATGTGCGCGACGATCACGTCACGCTGGAGGCATTCGACGGCTGGTGGGCGGGCGTGCCGAAGATCAAGACCCTGGTCTGGCGTCCGATCAAGGAGGACGCGGCGCGGATTTCGGCGCTGCTGGCCGGCGAGATCGATCTCGCCTTCGACGTGCCGCCGGAGCTGATCCCGGTCATCGAGCGCTCGCGCGTCGCCAAGATCAAGAAGGTGCTCAGCACCCGCGTCTACATGCTGTTCCTGAACACTATCAACAAGGACTATCCGACCGCCAAGCGCGAGGTGCGCGAGGCGATCAACTACGCCATCGACCGCGACAGCCTCAACAAGAACATCCTCGCCTCGACCGGAGCCCCCGCCTCGTGGCTCAACCCGACGACGTTCGGCTTCAATCCCGACCTGAAGCCGGTGCCCTACGATCCCGAGCGCGCGAAGCGGCTGTTGGCAGAGGCCGGCTATCCCAACGGCTTCGACTGCGTGCTGGACTCACCGCAAGGCCGCTTCATCAAGGACAAGGAGATGTCCGAGGCCATCGCGGGTCAGCTCGCCAAGGTCGGCATCCGGGCGCAGGCGACGACCTATGAATGGGGCGTGTTCACCAAGCGCATGTGGGGTCATCAATCGAACCCGATCGCGCTGATGGCGTGGGTGGACAGCGCCAACGACCCCGATACCCAGAACAACCGCATCCTTCTGTCCGGCGGCACGTGGTCGCAGAACGCCGATCCCAAGCTCGACGAGCTGATCAACGCGATCAAGACCGAGATGGATCCTGGCAAGCGCAAGGCGCTGATCCTGAAACAGCAGGACTATATGCGTGAGACCTTCCCGGTCGCCTATCTCATCCAGATGGGCACCCTGTGCGGCGTGTCGGCGAAGCTCGATTGGTGGACGCCGCGCGCCAACGACACGCATAAGTTCTATCGGCTCGCGACCAACGACTAGGAGGAGACCACCGTGGAAGATACCGGCAAGCCCCCCATTCCGATCCGCTAAGACCGGAGTCTGGCGCGTTCTCGATCTGCTCGACCGCGAGAAGCTCAAGGCGTCCTTTCATGCCTCGGGCCTCGCCGCCCAGCGCTGGCCCAAGACCCTCGCCGAGGTCCACCGCCGCGGCCATGAGGTGGTCGGCCATGGCTGGACCAACGACAACCTCAGCGACAATTTCAGCGAGGAGCGCGAGCACAAGGACATCCACGACACGATCACGGCGATCGAGAAGGCGATCGGGGAGAAGCCGGTCGGCTGGTCGAGCCCGGGCAGCAAGGGTTCGCCGAGCAAGTTCCGCGTGCTGATCGAGGAGAGCAACGTGCGCTGGATCGGCGATGACGCCAGCGACGACGTGCCGTTCATCCGCAAGGTCGAGGGCAAGTCGCTCGTGATGATGCCGCGCAACAACTTCCCGGCGAATGACCTGACCTTGTGGCTGCACCCGGCGAACCCGCCCGGTGTCTATTTCGATTCGTTCAAGGACGCGTTCGATCTGCTCTACGAGGAGGGGACGAACGGATCGCCGAAATGGATCGAGATGGTGATTCACTGCCACATCGGGGCGCGGCCGGGCCTGCAGATGGCGATCCGGCGCGTGATCGCGTACGCGAAGAAGCATGACAAGGTGTGGTTCGCGCGCCGCCGCGACATCGCCGACCACATGCTGAAGACTTATGCCTGAGCGGAACGGCGGGGAGGCCGGATCATGAGCAAGCCGACGAACCTGGGGCGCACCCAGCAATTCATCTGGGATTACCAGGAGCGCAACGCCAAGGCGACCGCGACGCTGTGCGACAGCATCTTCTATTTCGGCGAGCTCGGGATGCAGGAGTTCGAGACGTCGAAGCTGATGTGCGACCTGCTCGAGGAAGGCGGCTTCAAGGTCGAGCGCGGCATCGCCGGCTTTCCGACCGGCTTCTGCGCCGTCTACGGCAGCGGCCATCCGGTCATCGCGCTGCACACGGAATACGATGCCAACCCCGACAACTCGCAGGCCGCCGGCGTCGCGGAGCCGAAGGCGATCGTCGAGGGCGCGCCTGGGCATTGCGAGGGCCACAACGTGAACGCGGCCGTGCTGGTCGCGAGCGCGCTCGCGGCGGCGCGGGCGATCGACAAGTTCGGCCTCAAGGGTACGATCAAAGTCTTCGGCGCCCCGGCCGAGGAGCAGCTGGTGAGCCGGCCCTATTATGTCCGCGACGGCTGGTTCGACGACGTGGACATCGCGTTCCACGACCACCTGGCCGACGAGTTCAGGGCGCCGTACGGGCTTCTCCAGTCGGCGCTCATCTCCGCCACGTTCACCTTCACCGGCGAGAGTGCGCACGCCGGCGTGGCGCCGTGGAAGGCGCGCGACGCGCTGGACGCGGTCGTGCTCATGGACATGGGCGTCGCGCAATATCGCGAACACATGCTGCCGACCATGCGCGCCCATCGCGTGATCACCAATGGCGGTGACCAGCCGAACGTCGTGCCGCGCAAGGCCGCGATCTGGTGGTATTTCCGCGATTACACGGCGGAGGGGGCGCGCAAGCTGTTCGACCAGGCAAAAAAGATCGCCGACGGGGCCGCACTGATGACCAACACCAGCGTCGAGGTCGACGTCATGGCGGCGGTGTGGCCGACCCGCGGCAACCGCACGCTCGCCGAGACGGTCCAGCGCAATATCGACCTGGTGGGAGCGCCGGACTGGACCGCCGAGGAGGACGCGCTTGCCCGCGCTCTGCAGACCCGCGCCGGGGTGAAGGTCGACGGGCTGAAGCGCACGGTGGTGCGCGCCGACGGGGCGGGCGGCCAGAAGACGTCGGCGAGCGATGCGGGCGACGTGTCGTGGAAGGTGCCGATGCTGAAGTTCTACTATCCAGCCAATATTCCCAATATCAGCTTTCACCACTGGGCGGCCGGCGTGGCGCTGGCGACGTCGATCGCGCATAAGGGGGCGGTGGCGGGGGCCAAGGTCATGGCCCTGTCGGTCGTCGATTTCCTCGAGCACCCCGAGCGCGTGGCCGAGGCGAAGGCGAGCTTCCGCGAGGAGCTGAACGGCGTCGAATATCGGTCGCTGTTGCCGCCGGACCAGAAGCCGCCGGTCGAGCTCAACCGGGCGACCATGGAGAAGTTCCGGCCGGCGATGGCGCGGCATTACGTCACGGAGCGCCCGTGCTTCGCCTGACGGGTAGATGGACCTAAATCAGGACGCCGCGTTGCCTTCGCGCACGCGGCGGCGCGCGCTGTCCAGGAAACGCTCTGCTTCCGTGAGCGGAATCCCGAGCGCCAGTGCCGCCTCCTGCAGGCTGACGCCGTGGACCTCGTGCATAAGCAGGACTTCACGCTCGCGCGGTGCCAGCGCGCCGACCAGTTCGTCGTCGTCCGCGGGGTCTTCCTGCGCGTCGCCAGTCGAGCCGCTGAAGACTTGTGCATTCCTCGGATATTCCAATTCGTGTGACTGCCAGAAGTCCTCGTCGTCATCCTGGTAACGCGCGTCGGGTTCGACCTCCTCGGGAAGGAGCTCGCTCATCCTCCGGCTGCGCTCCTCTTCGCGCGTGCCCAACGCTTCTGCCGCGCGGAATATCGAGGCCAGCGCCCAAGCCTTGATGCCGACCCCGGGAGACAAGCGCCGACGCTCGCGCCACGCCCGTTGCAGCGCCATGTCTAACAGCTGCTCGGGAGTCGGGTTATCGGGCGTAAACTGGCCGAGAGCCAAGCGGTGGCGCACCTCACGCTGGGCCGCCTGCAAGAGCTCGCGGAAGTGGGGTGCGAGCGCACGATCGAACGCTTCGCGCCCAGCCTGCGCGGCCTGGCCCCCCGGCGGCGCTCTCCTGGTCATCGATGCCTCTACCTCGCCATCGAAACGGTAGGAACCAACTAGCCCAGTCGCGCGTATATGGCGTTGACGGGCGTCAAGGCCCGGCAATCGGGGTAGCCTAATGCTCGTTGAGGGCCCGTTGAGGTGAAAAATGGCTGACACAGTCCCGACCCTGTCGATTTCGCCCGAAAAGGTCTGCTTTGTTGTCGTGAAAGCGCGTGAATTCGACGTCAAGGACGTCGACACCGACGACTTGGAGGATGGATCCGATCCGGTCGACGACGGCATGAGCGGGGTGCTGGAGGATCGATCCGACGATCCGGTCGCCCAGGAGCTCGTGACGTTCATCGACGCGATGAGCGAAGACGAGCAGGTCGATCTCGTCGCCCTGGCTTGGCTCGGTCGCGGCGACGGTACCCTGGAAGACTGGACGCAGCTGAGGGCCGAGGCCGAGCGCCAGCACAACAAGCGCACCGCATCCTATCTCCTCGGGATACCCCTTTTGCCCGACTATCTGGAAGACGCTCTCGCGGAATTCGACCTGTCGTGCGAGGAGTTTGAAAAGGACCACCTGTGAGACCCGGCCAGAGCACCCGCAATTCTGCCGCTTTTCCGCACTCGTCTGTGCGCCAACAGATGAGTCCCGATCCTTTTTCCCTCGTCACCCCGGACGAGCGAAGCGAGATCCGGGGTCCATCTCGCCCGTGGCAGCATGGACCCCGGCTCAGCACGTTCTCCTCGTAGCGGCGGGTTTCGCCCGCCGTGTGCGGCGTGATCAGCACGTTGGCGAACTCCCACAGCGGCGAGGCTGGCGGCAGCGGCTCCTCGGTGAAGCAGTCGAGCCCGGCGCCGGAGATCCGGCCCGTCGCCAGGGCCTCTATCAGCGCCGGCTCGTCGACGCAGCGCCCGCGCGCGACATTGATCAGGACCGCCGAGGGCTTCATCGCGGCCAGCGCCTTGGTCCCGATGATGCCCGTCGTTTCGGGGGTGAGGGGGCAGGTGAGGGCCACGATGTCCGCCTGGGACAGCAGCTCGGGAAGCTCGGCCATGGTGTGCATCGAATCCGCACCGTTGTTGTCGGCGCTGACGTCGCGGCGGATACCCTGGACGCGGAGGTCGAAGCCCTTGGCGATGCGGGCCAGCCGCCCGCCGATGCGCCCAAGCCCGACGATCAGCAGAGTCTTGCCCGCAAGCTCGTCCTCGCGCTGGTCGAGTTCGGCGATCATCTGTCGCCAGGCGCGCCGCTTCTGATTGTCCCGCGCCTCCGGCAGGCGACGGGCCAGCGCCAGGATCAGCGCCATCGCGTGCTCGGCGACCGCGCGCTCGTTCACGCCGCGGGCACTCGCCAAGCGAATGCCGCGGGCCTTCAGCACGTCCTGCGGGAACTGGTCGACGCCGGCGCCGATCGACTGGATGAAGCGGAGCTTTGTGGCCGGCTCCAGCACGGTGTTGTGCCATAGGCCGGAAATCACCAGCACGTCGGCCTCCGGGATGGCGCGCAGAAGCTCGTCGCGCGAGCGCACTTCGATGCTCTTGATGCCCGTTCCGCGCGCGGCGAACCGGCTTTGCAGCTGATAGGCGACGTGGGCGAAGCAGATCGTCAGGCGGTCTTTGGACGGCAGCATGATCCCGTTGTTACTCCGCTTTTGCCCCGGTGGCGCGGATCACGCCGCCCCAGCGGTCGCGCTCGCGCCGGAGGAACGACCGCATGTCGGCCGGGGTGCCGCCGACCGGGTCGGCGCTCATGTCCGTCAGCCGTTGGGCGGCGTCAGGCTCGCGAATGGCGTCGGCCATCGCGGCGGACAGCCGGTCGACAATGGCTTGCGGCGTGTGCGCCGGCGCCACCATGCCGAACCATGTCGAGGCCGCGAAGTTCGGCAGCACTTCGGAGACGGCGGGGATATCGGGAAGGAAGTGGTTGCGGTGCTCGCTGCCGACCGCCAGCGCACGCAACGCGCCGGCGTTGATGTTCGACAGCACGGTCGAGAGCTCGATGAACATCATCTGGACCTGGCCGCCGAGCAGATCGGTGAGGGCGGGGGCGCTGCCCTTGTACGGCACGTGGACGATCTCGATGTGGGCCATCGATTTGAACAGCTCGGCGGCCAGATGCCCGGTGGTGCCGTAGCCCTGCGAGGCGTAGTTCAGCTTGTTGGGATGGGCCTTGGCGAACGCGATCAGGTCCCGGACGCTCCGCGCGTCCACGCTGGGATGCACCACCAGCACCAGCGGCACGATCGCGGCCAGTCCGATCGGCTCGAACGCGTCCGGGTCGTACGCGAGCTTGGCGTAGAGGCTCTTGTTGACCACCAACGGTGCCGGATAGGAGAACAGAAGCGTGTAGCCGTCCGGTGCCGCTTTCGCGGCCTCCTCGCCGCCGATATTGCCGCCGGCCCCGCCACGGTCGTCGATAATGATCGGCTGGCCCCATTTCTTCTGCAGCTTGTCGGCGATGATCCGCGCCAGCGCATCGGTCGTGGCGCCGGGCGGCGAGGGGACGACGATCTTGATCGGCTTGGTCGGGTACTCCTGCGCCCCGGCCGGGAGAGCGAGCGCCAGCGCCGCCGCAAACAACATTCCGACCGCCGCTCTCATGCGCCTCCCCGTTCGCCCGTTCTTCCGCTCACCTTTCGCCGGTCGCAATGTTATCGTTCCTCGGCGGCTTTGGCCAATCGCAAGTGCCGCAAGACGGGGAGGACCATGTCGGACAGCACGTCAGCGAAAGAGCATATCGGCATCGTCGGCGTCGGGCGCATGGGGCTCGCCATGCTGAAGCACCTCAAAAAGGCCGGTTACGCCGTGACCGTCTGCGACACGGCCTCGATACAGCTGGATAAGGCGCGGCAGATGGGCGGGGCCGCGGCCGAGACGCCGGCGGCCGTCGGCAAGGCCGCGAGCTTCGTCATCGTCGGCGTCGGCTACGATGACGAGGTGAACCAGGTCGTGCTGGGCCCCGACGGCCTGCTCGCGACGTTGAGTGCCGGCGCGGTCATCGCGATCTCCTCGACCGCCGCCCCCGACACCGTGAAGGCGCTCGCGGTGCTAGCGCGCGAGAAGCGGATCGAGGTGCTGGATGCGCCGATCTGCCGCGGCCGCTGGTATGCCGATGAGGGCAAGCTGCTGGCGCTGTTCGGCGGTACGGCCGAGGTCGTCGCGCGCGCCCGGCCGATCTATGGCACGTTTTGCTCCGACGTGGCGCATTTGGGCGAGGTCGGTCACGGGCAGGCCGGCAAGGCGATCAATAATCTCCTGCTGTGGGTGACCAGCATCGGCCTGATCGAAGCCGGCCGGCTGGCGGAAAGTGCGGGGATGGACCTCGCGAAACTGCGCGATGCCTTGATGGTGAGCTCCGCCAAGTCGCAGGCGCTCGAGGATTGGGATCAGACCAGCTTCACCTGGGCGCTGAAGGACATGCAGATCGTCGCCAAGATGACCGACCAGGCCGGTCTGTCGCTGCCCCTGACCGGTGCCGTGCGCGAGATGGTCAAGGAGGCGCGGCGGATCAAGGCGGCGAACCCGCCGCCGTGGACGGGGCGCAAGCCGGCGTGACGCAGAACGACAAGACAGAGGGAGGACCTGAGCATGCGATGGATGCTGAGTGTGCTGGCCGCGCTGATCTCGGTGGGCGCCCTGCCGGGACTTGCCGCTGAGCCGGTGGCCTTCAACGTCGGGATTTCCGATCCCGTGAACACGGTGCTGCCGCTGTGGATGGCCGAGGCGCGCGGCCTTTACAAGGCGGAAGACCTCGCCGTCGAGATCATCAACATGAGCGGCGGCAGCCGCGGATCGCGCGAGCTTCAGGCCGGCAACATCCAGGCAATGCATGTCGGCCTGTCGTCGGTGGTCGCGCGCAATCAGGAGGGCGGCGACCTTCGGTTCGTCGAGTCCTTGAGCAACATCATTCGCTTCACGTTCTTCTCGGCCCCCGCAGTCAGGACCGCAGCCGACCTGAAAGGCGGCGTCGTCGGCGTGTCGACCTTCGGGTCGGAGAGCGACGCGACGGTGACGCTCGCGCTTCAGCGGCTCGGGCTGACGCGCGGGGACGTGACGCTCAGGGAATACGGCGGGGCGGTGCGGCGGCTGGAGGCGCTGACGTCGGGCGAGATCAAGGCGACCGCCCTCAACGAGCCGGTGTCGAGCACCGCGCGCGAGCAGGGCATCAATGTCATGGTCGACCTCGTGACCGAGAACATCCCGTGGCTGTTCAGCGGCATCGTGGTCCGGCGCGCCGATATCGCCGCCCGGCGCCCGCTGCTGACGCGCTTCGTCAAGGCGACGATCGAGGGCGGCTACGCAGCCCTGACGGACGAGGCGGCGGCCAAGGCGGTGCTCGCCCGCGAGACCAAGGTCAACGATCCGAAGGTGCTGGCCATTGGCTACGATGATTTCAAAAAGCAGCTGCCGGTCACCGGCGAGCCGTTGCGCGCCGGGGCCGACAACGTGATCGCACAGATGAAGACCGCGGGTGTGCGGCTGAACAGCACCAACCCGGACGACTATGTCGACACCGGCATCCTCGAGGACCTGAAGAAGCAGGGCGTGTTCACCGCGTTGGAACAGAAATACGGGAGGCGGTGACTCGCACCCCCCACCCTAACCCTCCCCCGCAAGGGGGGAGGGAACTCGCCGGTGCTTCTCACCCCCTCCCCCGAGCCAATTCTTTTCAGGATCGGGGGGAGGGATGGGGTGGGGGTGAGCCCCAGGCCCCAGCGCCTACGGCACTTCCATCGCCATGACGCCGCCGTCGACGAAGATGTTCTCGCCGAAGATGAACGAGGAGTCGTCCGAGCACAGGAACAGCACGGCGCGCGCGGTCTCCATCGGCTGGCCCGGGCGCTTGACCAGGTTGGTGATCGGCCGCGTCTGGTCGAACTCGTCCCTGCCGACCGGCGAGCCGGTCTTGTTCGGCGAGATCTGGTTGACCCGGATGTTGTGTGGCGCCAGCTGCACCGCCAGCGCGCGCGTCAGGTTGCGCACCCCGCCCTTGGCGGCGGAGTAGGCGACGGCGCGGCCGCGGCCGCGGAATCCCGACGTCGAGCCGAGATTGACGATCTTGCCGCCCGAGCCTTGCGCGATCATCTGGTGGGCGACGTGCTTCGCCATCAGGAACTGCGATTTCAGGGTTACCGTGATGACGCGGTCCCATTCGGCCTCGGTGATCTCGAGGATCGACTTGTTGTCGGAGATCGCGACGTTGTTGACCAGGATGTCGACGCGGCCGAAGCGGCCGACCACCGCCTGCACCAGCGCCTCGACATCGGCGCCCTTCGACACGTCGGCGGCGAAATAGGTGGCCTCGCCGCCCGCGTCCGAGATCTCGCCGGCCACCTTCTCGCCGCGGGCGCGGTCGAGGTCGACGACGGCGATCTTCGCTCCTTCGCCGGCCAGCAAGGTGGCGACGGACTCGCCGATATTGCGGCCGGCCCCGGTGACGATGGCCACCTGATTCTTCAGCTTCATCGTGTTTCCTTCTTGTCCGCAGCGGTGTCATAGTCGCGGCCCGCTGCCTGTTCCGTCACATAGCCTTCGGCGAGGTCGCGCAGGGTCGCCGCCCGATGGCGCAGCTGCGGCGGCCCGTAGCCGCCGCCGCCGGCCTTCTCGAGATAGAATCCTTCGCCCGCCTTGAGCTCGAAGCGCCCGGACGACGGGGCCTCCCGCTCGCTGCCGTCGGCGCGCACGAGCACGAAGCGGCTCGGCCGCCCGTCGCGGCCGCCCTCGATGCCGGTCGCCGGGAATTTCGCCCGGTCGTAGCGCCGCACCACCGTCGCGTCCTGGAGCAGGTGATAGCGGCGGCGAAAGCCGAGCCCGCCGCGATAGGTACCTGCGCCGCCGGAATCCGGGATGAAGGTGAACTCGGTGATGCGGCACGGAAATTCCGATTCGAGGATCTCGATCGGCGTGATGTGCAGGTTGGACAGGTGCGTCGCCACCATCGACGTGCCGTCGTGGCCGCGCCCGCCGCCATAGGCCGAGGCGAATATCTCGTATTGCAGGGTCGAGTGGCCGGGCCGTCCGCCGCCCTGCCAGTTGATCAGCAGCGAGCCTGACGAGCCGGAGCCGGCGATGCCGCGCTCGGGCCTGAAGCGGGCCAGTGCCTCGAGGATCACGTCGACCAGCTTCAGGTTCGCCTTCTGATAGCTCGACACCGGCGCTGGGGGTGCCGCGTTCGTCACCGTGCGCGGCGCGAAGCGGAATTTCACCACGTCGCGCATGCCGTCGTTGAAGCGCAAATCCGGGCCGAGGGCTCCGATCAGCGAGTAGAAGACGCACGCCTCGACCATCGAAGGCCGCAGATTCACCGGCCCGCGCGCCTGCGGCCCGCTGTCGCTGAAATCGAACGCGATGTCGCCCTTGCTCACGGAGATGGTCACCGCGAACTTGACCGGCTTGTCGAGATCGACACCGTCGTCGTCCATGTATCCCACCGCCGACGCGGTGCCGTCCGGCAGCGCTTTCAGGGCGGCGGCCAGCTCGTCGGCGGTGCCGCGGAGGATGGCCGCAAAGGCCGCGGTGATCGTGTCGGCACCAAACCGCCGGCCGAGCTCGGCCATGCGCACGGCTCCCATGCGCGTCGCGGCGATCTGTGCCCGGATGTCGCCGCGCACCAGGTCGGGCTGCCGGCTATTGGTCAGGATGACTCGCTCCAGGTCGTGATCGTAGGCGCCACCGCTGCAGATCTTCACCGGCGGCAGCAACAGCCCTTCGTGAAACATCTCGGTCGCGTTGGCGGAGGTGCTGCCGGGGTTGGTGCCGCCGATATCGGCTTTGTGGGCCAGCGAGCCGCTGAACCCGATCAGCCGCCCGGCGGCGAAGATCGGCGCCACGAAGCCCATGTCGGAGAGATGCGGCACGCCGGCTTCGTAGGGGTGGTTGGAGACGAACACGTCGCCGTCGCGGATGTCGGACGCCTTGTAGAGCTCCAGGATGCGTCCGCAAAAATGCCGGTAGACGGGCGCGTGGAAGAACATTGGCGGCGGCGTGATCAGCCGCCCGGTCGCGTCGAGGATCACGCAACTGAAGTCGCGCGACTCGCGGATGATGGTCGAATAGCCGGAGCGGTAGAAGTGGTAGTGCATCTCGTCGACAAGGCTCGCCACCTTGTTGCGGATGATCTGCACCGTCACCGGATCGAGCGAAGCGGTCCGCCGCGTGGCCTTGCGCCTGGCAGTGGTCGCGGAAGCGGCGTCAGCCATGGCGGGTTTTCCGGGTAAGAATGAGGTTGTGGAACCGGTCGACCGCCGCCGACCAACCCGGCGGGACCACCGTCGTGGCGTCGAACTGCTCGACGATCGCCGGCCCGTCGAGCCGCGCCCCCGGCGGCAGGCGGTCGCGCTCGTACAGCGTCGTACGCGTCTCGCGCCCGCATGCGGTAGCTCACGATCTCGACCGGGCGCTCCTGGGCCGCGTGTCCGTGGATCTGGGCATGCGTCTTGTCGAAGCGGAGCCGCGCCTGGTGCAGCGCCGCTGCGCCGAGCCCGCCGCGTCCGAGGCCAGCCAGGGACACGCGCAGCTCATAGCCCTGCCCGGTGTAGCGCATGTCGAGCTCACGCTCGAAGGCCGCCTTGCGCGAAGCCAGACCCTCCTGCGCCAGCTCGCCCGTGGCGCGCGTTTCGAGCTCGCGGAAGATCGCCTCCGCGTGATCGGGCGCCACCTGGTCGAGCGGCCGCAGTTCGGAGCGCACGTAGTCGTGCACGACGTCCGAGCAAAGCAGGCCCAAAGCGGAGAACGCGCCGGGACGCGGCGGCACAAGGATGCGGGCGACGCCGAGCTCGGCCGCGACCGCGGCGGCGTGGACCGCCCCGGCGCCGCCGAAGGGCAGGAGGGTGAACTCCTGCGCGTCCACGCCGCGCTTGGCCGAGAACACCTTCACCTCGTCGGCCATGCGCATGTCGACGATGCGGCGGATGCCGGCGGCGGCCGCCGCGACGCTAAGGCCGAGCGGCCGCGCGATCTTGGCTTCGATCGCCGCCGCAGCCGCCGCCTTATCGAGCTTCTGCGCGCCGCCAAGGAAGTAATCCGGGTTCAAATAGCCCAGCACGACGTCCGCGTCGGTCACGGTCGGGCTCTCGCCGCCGCGCCGGTAGCAGACCGGGCCGGGCTCGGCGCCGGCGCTGCGCGGCCCCACGCACAGGAAGCCGCCGCGATCGATCCACGCGATCGAGCCGCCGCCGGCCGAGATGCTGGTCATGTCGAGCGCCGGCACGCCGAGCGGCCGCCGGGCGATCGTCACCTCGGTGACCTCCAGCGGCGCCCCGTCCTCGATGAACGCGATGTCGCAGGACGTGCCGCCCATGTCGAGCGTGACCAGGCCCTTCTTCGCGTCGGCGGCGGCGAGATAGGCGCTGGCCTGCGCCCCGGCCGCCGGCCCCGAGAACAGCGTGTGCACTGTCTTGCCGCCGCCGGCGACCGCCTTGAACGGCATCACGCCGCCGTTGGACTGCATCAGGAAGCGCTGCTCGGTGCGCACCCCCTTGTCGTCGAGGCCGCTGTCGAGATGGGCGATGTAGTTCACCAGCACCGGCTGCAGATAGGCGTTCAGCAGGGTCGTCGACAGGCGCGGCCATTCGCGGATGCGCGGCAGCACCGTGGAGGAGACCGACACGTCGACGTCGGGGCACTCGGCGCGGATCAGCCGCGCCGCTTCCTCCTCATGCCCAGGATTGGCATAGGCGAACAGGAAACACACCGCGATCGAGGTGACGCCGGCGGCGGCGAGCTCGCGCGCCGCCTGGCGCACGGCCTCCCTGTCCAGCTTCTCGACCTCGCGCCCTTCGAAGTCGATCCGGCCCGGGATCTCGCGGGTCAGGCTCTGCGGCGCGATCGGCTCGGGCTTGTCGTAGAAATAGTCGAATGGGTTGCCGTCGCGCGCCTGGCTCTGCACCTCCTGGACCGCGCGGAAGCCCTTGGTGATGAGGAGCCCGACCTTGGCGCCGCGCATCTCGAGCAGCGCGTTGGTCGTGATCGTCGTGCCGTGGGCGAAGAATTCGACTGAGCCCGGGGCGACCCCCTTGGCGAGGAAATTGGCGACCCCGTTCAGCACCCCCAGCGCCGGGTTCTTCGGCGTGCTCGACACCTTCTCGACCGCCAGCCGGCCGGTCGTGACGTCGAGCAGCACCAGGTCGGTGTGGGTGCCGCCGACGTCGACGCCGAGCCGATAACGGGCTGTCCGGGCGGTGGTCATATCCTCCCCAAAAGTGCCGGCGCGGGCTCTTCGGCTCAGGCCTCAGCCGGAGAATCGTTGTCTACCGGATAACACCGACGCTGTCATGCTGCCGGGGCCGGTTCCCTCGCAAGGAGTGTCGCCGCGATATGTCCGTTGTTTTCCCATTTAAGTCACAGCACAGGGTGTGCGCATCACCTATTTTGATCAATTGGAGTAATCGCTTCCTTTTTCACTTGCGTACGACTTTAGGAGTAACTGGCCTTGCCGCAAGAAAGCGCGAAAGGCATGCGACCCCTGGGTGACGGGGAACCCGTGTCCGTTCAGACAGGCCCGACCCAGACTCAGCCAGCCGCGGATGAGCCACCGCCGAAGCGGAGCCGCAGCTTCGTGTCGGTCTCGCGGCTTCACCACGCGCTGATCTTTCGTCTCGGATGCCGCCCGACGGGCGACCGCGCGCCGAACGGCTCCTACTGGACTACCTCAACCCGGATCCGCTTTGTGGTGAACGATCCGATCGTCGACCGTGACAGTGCCGCTGTCGTCGCCGGCGGCCGCAAGCTCATGTTCTATTCCTACGGATACGCCGCATCGCTGCTCTATCACGTGCTGTGGCTCAACAGCGGCAGCCGCGCCGTACACGGCGCCACCGGCACCGAGCCCGAACGGATCACGCCGAGTGCCGAGGCAATGGGCCAAATCCTGGCCCTTGCCGAGACCGAGCTGCGCGAGGCGAGGCTCGCCGCACCGCGGCGGTCCGAGCCGGCACGGCAAGAGCAGAAGGGCGAGCGCCCGCTCGACCTCACCGATCGGATTTTCATCTGATCCGCGACATCGCATCCGCCGCATAATCGCTGCGACCCGGCGGTTTTTCTGGACTCCCGCTGCCGCGGGAGTGACCATGCGCGCCAGCAGACCACACAAGGGTTCCGCATGGAGGAAACGCGCGTCACGCGCACCGGCGTGATAGGGCTGGGCGCCATGGGCCACCAGATGGCCCGTCACTTGTTGAAGGCCGGCTTCGAGGTCGTCGGCACCGACGTCGATCCCATCGCCGCGGCCAGGGCCGAAAGCATCGGCGTGCGGGTTCGTGGCTCGGCCGGCGAGGTCGCGCGCGCCGCCGAAGTCGTCCTGGTCATGGTGCAGACCGACGAACAGGTCGAGGCGGTCGTGGCGGGGCTGCTGGGGCCGCTCGCCCGCGGCTCGGTCATCTGTATCGCGAGCTCGGTGTCCCCCGACCTCTGCCGCCGACTCGCCGAAGAGGCCGGCCGCCGCGGCGTCGGCGTGCTGGATACGCCGGTTGTGCTGGGCCAGGAGGCCGCCAATAACGGGACGCTGACGATTTACGTCGGCGGGGAGGAAAAATGGCTCGCGCGCGCCAGGCCGGCGCTGCAGGCGTTCAGCGCGCAGGTGCTGCATCTGGGCCCGCCCGGCAGCGGCCAGATCGCCAAGACGATCAACAACCTCCTGCTGTGGGCGTGCATGACCGCGAATTTCGAGGCGCTGAGCCTGGCCAAGCAGCTCGGCGCCGACATTCCGCGCCTGGTCGAGGCGCTCGGTCACGGCAGCGGTGCCAACTGGTCGCTGTCGCGCTGGGGCAAGAGCACCGGCAAGTGGTCGGAGAAGGACATGGACGTGGCGCTGGATCTGGCCCAGGCGGCGAAGGTGCCGCTGCCGCTGCTCGGCCTCGTCGATCAGCTGGTGAAGTCGCTCAACCAGGAGCGCATGAAGGCGCTGCTGGCGTGAGCCGCGAGGCGAAACGCGAAATGCGTCTAGCACCCCCCTCCCTACCCTCCCCCGCAAGGGGGGAGGGGACCAGAGTTGCGCGCCACCTTCTTACCCCCTCCCCCTCGATGGGGGAGGGTGGGGTGGGGGTGAGCCGCCGAGCTGGCTTGGCCATGTTTGTCATTGGCTGGCTTGCGGCGGGCTCGGCCGTGGCCGGCGAAACGGCGGCGCGAATCACGGTCGCCTTCGACGGCTTCTCGATGACCTCGGCGCCGATGTACTACGCCGACAAGAAAGGCATCTTCGGCAAATTCGGGATCGAGACGAAGCCGACCTTCATCGACGGCGGCTCCACTCTGTCGCACGCGGTCGTCGGCGGCTCGATCGACATCGCGCAGAACGGCTACACGCCCGCGATCACCGCTGCGGTGCAGGGGGCCGACATCGTCGTCATCGGCGGCATCTCCAACAAGCTGCCGTATCAGCTCGTGGTCCGCGCCGCGTTCTCCGAGCCGCAGCAGCTCAAAGGGGCGAAGATCGCGATCAGCCGGTTCGGCTCGTCGACCGACACCGCGGTGGAGTTCGCGCTGGCGCATGTCGGCCTGAAGCGCAGCGACGTCAACATCCTGCAGCTCGGCGGGGCGGCGACGCGCATGGCCGCCGCCATGAGCGGCCAGATCGACGGCACGGTCGAGCAATATCCGGTGACCGAGGAGCTCATGGAGCACGGCTATCGCGTGCTGGTCGACCTCACTGACATTGCCGGCGACTATCCGAATACGGCGTATGTCACCACGCGCGCATACCTGAAGGCGCATCCCGACCTGGTGAAGCGCTTCTTCATGGTCATGGCCACGGCCGTGCACGCGTATAAGACCGACCGCGAGGAGGCGATCCTGCTCACCCAAGAGTTCCTCGGCGTGAAGAACAGCGTTGCCGCCACCGCCGCCTATGAGGCGTACACGCAGAAGGTCTACCCGGACGACCTCCGGCCGTCGCTGAACGGCATCGCCCTGGTGCTCAAGGATCTTGAACGGCACGTGCCGGCGGCCGCATCGGTCAAGCCGGAGCAGCTTGTCGACACGAGCGCGCTGGACGCGCTTCACCGCGACGGCTTCTTCACAGCACTGGCGCGGGGCAATTGAGCGCCCGATGGCCGAAGCGCGCCGCGTGAAACTCGACGTCCGCCGCCTCACGCTGGAGCACGACAACGAGCGCACCGGGCGGGTGCTGCCGGTGCTGGACGATCTGAGCTTTCAGGTGTTCGAGGGCGAGCTCGTGTGCATCGTCGGCCCCAGCGGCTGCGGCAAGTCGACCTTGCTGAACGCCGTCGACGGCCTGATCGTGCCGACCGCGGGCCGCATCCTCGTCGACGGCCGCGACGTGACCGGGCCGGGGCCCGACCGCGCCGTGGTCTTCCAGCACGACTCCCTGTTTCCGTGGCGGACGGTGGCTCAGAACGTCGCCTATGGCCTGCAGATCCAGGGCCGGCTCGGGCGCCTGGAGATGCACGCGCGCACGCGGGCGATGATCGAGCTGGTCGGGCTCTCCGGCTTCGCCGACAATTATCCGCACGAGCTGTCGGGCGGCATGCGCCAGCGCGTCAATATCGCCCGGGCCCTGGTCACCGAGCCGCAGCTTCTCCTGCTGGACGAGCCGTTTGCGGCCCTCGATGCGCAGACGCGCGAGTTCATGCAGCTGGAGCTGCTGAAGATCCTCGGCCGCGCGCGCACCACGGCGCTGTTCGTCACCCACCAGATCAACGAAGCGATCTTCCTGTCGAGCCGCGTTATCGTGTTCTCGGCGCGGCCGGCGCGGATCAAGGAGATCATCGACGTCGACCTGCCGGCGGCGCGCACGCTCAAGCTGAAGCGGGACGCACGCTTCCTCGCCCTCGAGGAGCGCGTGTGGCGGCTGATCGAGGAGGAATCGGCGACGACCGGCATGACGGCCGCGGCGGAGCCATGAGCCAGGCGCTCGACCTGCCGCAGGAGAGGCCGGACGGGCCGGCGGCCGCGCCGCCGCGGCGCCGCCGCTCGGCGTGGACCGCGAACGAGAACTGGCTGCTCGGCGGCCTCAGCGTGCTCGCCTTCCTGCTGGCATGGGAGGCGGTGGTGGCGCTGGGCTGGGTCAATCCGCTGTTCACCAGCGCCCCCAGCCGCATCCTGCGCACCGCGGTTCTGATGTTCGCCGACGGCACCATCTATGGCGACCTCCGGATCAGCGGCTTCGAATTCCTGGTCGGCTACGGGCTGGCGATCGCGGTCGGCGTGCCGCTCGGCATCCTGATGGGCTGGTATCGCCGGATCAATGCGGCGCTCGATCCGTTCGTGTCGGCGCTGAACGCGACGCCGCGCATCGCGTTGCTGCCGCTGGTGATGATCTGGTTCGGCATCGGGCTGGGGTCGAAATTCGCCATCGTCTTTCTCGGCGCCATCTTCCCGATCCTGGTCAGCACCATCGCGGGCGTCCGCACGGTCGAGGCCGACTTCATCAAAGTGGCGCGCTCGTTTGGCGCCACCGACCGCCAGCTGTTCCTGACCGTGGTCGTGCCGTCCTCGGTGCCGATGCTGCTCACCGGCTTGCGGCTTGGCCTCGGCCATGGCCTCGTCGGCATTGTCGTCGGCGAGATGTACGCCGCCACCAGCGGCATCGGCTATCTGATCGGTGTCGCCGGTGCCCGCTTCCAGACCGACCGCGTCATGGTTGGCATCATCCTGATCGCCGGTGCCGGGATGGCGCTCACCGAGATGCTAAAGCTGATCGAGCGTCGGTTCGAGCGCTGGCGCCCCGGCCGGCGCGGATGACACCGGGCTAGCCGGCGACGGGCTCGCGGCCGATCAGCTCGAGCACCTGCTGCGGCTGCTCATAGGGCAGCATGTGCCCCGCGCGCGCGACGGAAGCGGTCTGCACGTTCCGGATGCCGGCGCGAAAGTCCTCGGCATAGCGGGCCGGGATGACGGCATCTTCCGCGCCGAATAGGACGAGCGTCGGGCACACGATCCGCGGCAGCCGGCGGCGCAAACCCCGATCCGGAATCGGCCAGACGAACTTCGTCACGGCGGTGAGGCTGCGGGCCAGGTTGATCATCTGGTCCGCGGCCGCCTTGGCGTCGGCCTCGCCGGCTGCCGGCTTGGCGAAGGCGTCGCGGGCCTTGGCGTCGTGCCACAGGATGTCGTCGAGCTGGGTATAGGCGATGGCGAAGATATCGGCGACCGGATAGGCCTCGTTCCACAGCCCGAACGGTGCGATCAGGATCAGCCGCTTCGGCCGTCGAGGGAAATGCGCGGCGATCTCCGCCGCGATCATGGCGCCGAACGAATGTCCGACCAGGGCGAAGTCGCGCAGCTTCAGCGCCTCGATCAGGTCGTCGTAATCGAGCGCCAGCTCGTGGATGTTGTCGATCTTCGACAGCTCATCGAGGTCGTTGAAGCCGGGTGCCACGGGGGCGACGACGCGGTAGCGCTTCTGCAGCGCCGCCAGCATCGGATCGGCGGGATCGACGCCGCGCAGGCCGTGCAGCCACAGCAGGTCCGGGCCGGCGCCGCCGGAAAAGACCTGCCAGCTACGGCCGTTCGGCAGGCGGAGCATCTCGCCGTTCATGCGACGTCTCCAGCGTGCGGGCGGCGCGTCGGCTCGGTGACCAGGGCCGATGGGGGTGTCGGCGCCAGGATGTCCTTCGGGAACCAGCGGTCTTCCCACTCGCTAAAGCGCGGCCGGAGCCGCGGGATGACCTCCTCGGCGAAGCGCCGCGTGTTGTAGAGCGTCACCTCCTTGCTCATGTTGCCGAAATGCAGCAGCACCATGAGGTGGCCGACATTGAGCTTGTCCGCCATGTCGTTGATGCGATCGGCGACCGTGGCCGGGCTGCCGGCGACGATGTAGCCGCGATTCATCAGGTCCTTCCACGTCAGTGTGGCGAGCTCGGCGCGTGCGCCGGCGCGCTTGGTGATGCGGGCGATCTGGCCCTCGATGCCCGCGCGCAAGGTCGCGACCGAGGTGTAGCCCGGCGGATTGACGAAGCCGGAATGCACGTGCAACGCGCGCTGGTAGAAGTAGAGCGCCGGCTCGGTATAGATCCGCTCGGCCTCGGCATCGCTGTCGGCGACCGCGATGAATTGCAGGAAGCCGGCGCGATACGGATTGTGCTCGACCTTGTGCCGGTCGGCCGCGCGCCAGAACCCATCCAGGATCTTCTGCGCCTCGAGGTAGCCGAAATACGAGAGGTTGGCGTACAGGAAGTCGTTCTCGAGGCAGAGATCCCAGGTTTCGACGCTGGCGCCGCCGGGGACCCAGACGGGCGGCCGCGGCTTCTGCACCGGGCGCGGCCAGACATTGACGTAGCGGAGCTGCGTGTACTTGCCGTTGAACGAGAACACGTCCGGCTCGGCCCAGGCGCGCAGGATCAGGGCGACGGCTTCCCGGTACTTCTCGCGCAACGTCGCCGGCGACTGGCCGTAGCAATAAGTCGTGTCCATCGGCGTACCGACGGGAAAGCCGGCGACGAGGCGTCCGCCGGACAGCACGTCCAGCATCGCCATTTCCTCGGCGACGCGGGTCGGCGGGTTGTAGAGCGCCACCGAGTTGCCCATCAGCACGAGCTTGACGCCGGAGGTCCGGCGCGCGAGGGCTGCGGCCATCAGGTTCGGCGACGGCATCATGCCGTAGGCGTTCTGGTGATGCTCGTTGACGCAGATGCCGTCGAACCCGACGCTCGCCGCGAATTCCAGCTCGTCCAGGTAGTCGTTGTAGGCGCGATGCCCGACCGCCGGGTCGAACAGCTTGGAGGACACATCCACCCAAACCGACCGGTTCTTCTCCCGGAAATCGGCGGGAAGGTCCGGGTACGGCATCAGGTGGAAGAAATGGAACTTCACGGCGACCTCGCGCGGGTGTTGGTGTGGGGATATCGGAACATGGTCAGTCGGCTCGCTCGGTTTCCTTCCAGGGGGCCAGGCGCCGCTCGAGAAACCGGATAAGTTCCGTGAGCGCCACGCCGAGGACCGCCAGCAGAATGATCACGACGAACAGCTTGTCGGTCGCAAACGCGTTCCCGTACGCGACAATGGCGCCGCCCAGGCCGACCACGGCGGTGAACATTTCCGCCACCACCATGCCGACCACCGCGCGGCCGACGGCGAGACGGATGCCGGTGGTGATGAACGGGAGCGACGCCGGAACGACGATCTTGGTGAAGATTTGCGCCTCACTGGCGCCCTCCGCCAGTGCCACCTCGACATGGCCGCGGCTGATGTTGCGGACACCGCTATACGTATTGACGATGATCGGAAAGAACGCGGCCAGGAAGATGATGACGATCTTGGAGAGCAGGCCGAGACCGAACCACAGGATGATGACCGGTATCAGCGCCACGTTCGGCGTCGAGTAAAGCGCGCTGATCTGGATGTCGAGAAGCTGGTCGACCAGCCGGTAACGCCCCATCAGGAGACCCGTGAGCGTACCCAGCACGATCGCAAGCCCGAGACCGATGGTAAGGCTGTGCATGCTCGCCAGGAACGCGGTCTGAAGCTCGCCGGTCGAGAGGAGGGCGGGCACGGCGGCGACGATAGCGCTCGGGTAGGACATGAAGACCGGATCGACGCTGCGTCCGTACCATTCCCACACGGCGAGGGTCACCGCCAGCGAGGCGAAGCGGACGAGATTCGGCCGCTCGCCGGCCAGTATGCTCCTGACCAGCCGCAGGCCGCCCGTATCCCTCATCGTCATGCGTCCGGCCGTATCGCTCATGTCACGCGTTCGCCGTCACGACATCCACCTCGTGGCGGAGCGCCTGGCGGATGGCGTGGCGCAGCTCGTCGAAGCGCGGCAGGGATTTGACGTCCACCTCGCTGCGGGGCCGCGGCAGGCCGGTCAGGACGTCCGCACTGATGCGGCCCGGCCGCGGCGTCATGACGACGACCCGGTCGCCCAGATAGATCGCCTCCTCGATGCTGTGGGTGACGAAGAGCACGGTGGTCTGCATCGTCGTCCAGATCTGCAGCAGCTCGTCTTGCAGGCGCTCGCGCGTCTGCATGTCGACGGCGGCGAAAGGCTCGTCCATCAGCAGGATCTTCGGATCCTTTGAGAACGCCCGTGCCAGCGCCACTCGCTGCTGCATGCCGCCGGAAATCTGATGCGGATAATGATGCTCGAACCCGGCGAGGCCGACGCGGCGGATATAATCGCGGCTGATCTCGCGACGCTCCCGGCGTCCCATGCCGCGGACCTCGAGCCCGAATTCGACGTTGCCGAGCACCGATCGCCACGGCAGCAGGCCGTAATTCTGGAACACGAGACTGCGATCGTTGCCCGGTCCCCTCACCGTGCGGCCCTGGATGGTGATGCTGCCCGAATCCGCCTCGGTCAGGCCGGCCACGATGCGAAGCAACGTCGTCTTGCCGCAGCCGCTGGCCCCCAGAAGACACACGAACTGGTTGGCTGGGACGCGCAAGCCGATGTCGTCGAGGACGTGAATGCGGCCGCTGGCGCCGTGGCTGGCGGGATACACCTTGGTGAGGTGAGCGATCTCGAGCATTGTCGCAGGGCTCGCGAACCTTCAGTTCGCCGCAGTCAGTCCCTTGGTGTAGTCGGTGACGACGAAATCGTCGTATTTGATCGGCTTCGTGAGGCCGGCATTCTGCACCAGCGCGTCGACGGTGTAGTCCCAGTCAGCCCGCTGCACGCCGCCGCGCGGGTCGAAGTACTGGTTCTTGGCGTAGGTCTGGATCACGTCGGCGATGTCGCTGGGCTCGATGTTCGGCAGCAGCTTCTGGCTGATCTTCGCCGCGTCGGCTGGGTTGTCCTGGGCCCATTTGACGCCGCGCGAGGTCGCCAGCGTGAAGGCGTTGAGGGCGGCGGGCTTGGTCCGGAGCGCCTCCTGGGTCACGATTTCCCACGAGTAGAGAAAGTTCGGCAGGTCCTTGAGCGCGTCGCCGACGGCGTGAAGCGACCCCGTCCTCAGCGCCCCGACCGCCTGGAGGCTGTTGAGGATCGTCGCATCCACGCGCTCGGCGCTGAGCGCCTGTAGGCGCGATGAACCGCTGCCGACCGACAGCCATTGCACCTTTTTGGAATCGGCGCCGGCCCGCTCGATCATCAGTTTCGCGACCGTGTGCGAAACGGCACCCAGCTGCGAGACGGCGAACGGGTGCCCTTCGAGGGACTTCAGGTTCGGAACCTTCTTGCTGGCGAGAACCAGAAAATCGAGCCGCGGCCCGAACGAGCTCAGGATCTTGAGCTTCGATCCGGCCGCCATCGCCTGCATGCCGGACCCGGCCCCCGCCCAGCCAACGTCGCCTTCGCCGGCCAGCAGGCCGCGCACGGTGGTCGTGTCGGCGACGATCGACTGGATCGCCACGTCGACGCCGGCGTCGCGATAGAACCCCTTCTCGAGCGCCCACCAGAAATAATGCGCATTCGGATCCGGCGGCGAGGTGGTGACCAGGAGATTGATCTTGCCGGCACTCGCCTGCGCCCGGACCGCCGGCGCCGCGAGGGGATTGAAGGCCGCCGCCGCACCGATTGTCGCCACGCTCGCTAGAAACTTGCGCCGTTTCATCCCGGCTCCTTCGGTGCCTCTGCGGCCGATTGTAGGGTGTTCGAAACGCCCGAATAGTTGGATGGCCCGTGATGAAAAGGCAAGCTGATTTGGGCGCGGTCCGCGTATGCGCGAATTCCCCTGGCGCGGCGCCTTCTGCTGCGTCCAGGTGGGCCGGCGGGCGGATCGGTCCGGGAGAGGGGACCCCGAGATTAAATGATGAACTCGCCCGTGGCGTCGGCTATCCTGCCGCCAGCGCACAATAAACGCGCCATCAGTCCAGGGAGTCCAGGGAGCACGCTCATGAGAACCGCCGTCGTTATTGCCTGTTTTGCGGCCTTTTTGGCCATGGGCTCGGCCCACGCCCAGCAGCCGATGATCATCAAATTCAGCCACGTCGTCTCGCCGGATGCGCCGAAAGGCAAGGCCGCGGTGAAGTTCAAGGAGCTCGCCGAGCAGTACACCAACGGCAAGGTGAAGGTGGAGGTCTATCCGAACTCGTCCCTGTACAAGGATAAGGAGGAGCTCGAGGCCCTGCAGCTCAACTCGGTGCAGCTGCTCGCCCCGTCGATCTCGAAATTCGGCCCGCTCGGCGTCAAGGAGTTCGACGTGTTCGACCTGCCGTTCCTGACCGCCGACGATGCGCGGGCACGGCAGATGTTCTCGAGCCCGATGATCGCCGATATGAACAAGAAGCTCGAAGCCAAGGGCGTGCTGCCGATCGCCTACTGGGACAACGGCACGCGCGTCTACACCTGCAACCGGGCGCTGAAGACGCCGGACGACTTCAAGGGCCTCAAGATGCGCATCCAGGGCTCGAAGGTGGAGGACGCGGTGGTGCGTGAGCTGGGCGCCATCCCCCAGGTGATGGCGTTCTCGGAGCTTTACCAGGCGCTGCAGACCGGGGTCGTCGATTGCCAGGACAATCCGCCCTCGAACGTGCTGACCCAAAGGCTCTATGAGGTGCAGAAATATCTGACCGTCTCCAACCACACGCGGCTGCTCTACGCGCTCGTCGCCAATGCCAAGTGGTGGAACACGCTACCGGCGGACGTGAAGCCGGGGCTGCAGCGCGCGGTGACGGAATCGAGCGAGTTCTTCGATACGACGGCGGCCAAGGACAATGCGGACGCGCTGGAGAGGATCAAGGCCACCGGCAAGACCGAGTTCATCTACCTGACGCCCGAGCAAAGGAAGGCCTGGATCACCAAGCTGATGCCGGTGCACAAGGAGATGGAGAGCCGGTTCCCGAAGGGATTCATCCAGAAAATCTACGACGCTTCCGGCTTCACGCCCCCCTCATCGTAATGGCGTTGGCTGAACAGATCGGACGGTCAGCCGCCCGAGGGCCGGCTGACCGTCAAGCTGCGACTGAGGGGTACGGCCGCATGCTGGACAAGTTTCTCGATCGGCTCGAGGAGTGGCTTATCGCCGCCCTTATCGCCGCCGCGACGGTCATCACCTTCGTCGCCGTGATCCACCGCTACGGGTCGAGCAACTCGGCGGTGCTGGCCGCGTGGGCGAAGGCGCATGGACTGCCCTGGCTGTACGACGTGGCCGACTGGGTTTACCTGCGTCTGACCTCGCTGAACGTCTCCTGGGCGCAGGAGCTCGCGACCTACATGTTCATCTGGATGGCCAAATTCGGCGCCGCGCTCGGCGTGCGCACCGGGATCCATGTCGGCGTCGACGTGCTGGTCAACCGCCTTGGCCCGGCGGCGCGCAAGCCGGTCATTCTTTTCGCGCTGCTGTGCGGGGCCCTGTTCACCGGCGTCATCGGCACGCTCGGCGCCGTATACGTGTATGAGCTCGACCCGGACCAGGAATCGCAGGAGCTCGAATGGCCGAGCTGGATGATCTATCTCTGCATCCCGCTGGGCTCGTATCTCATGTGCTTCCGCTTCCTTCAGGTGGCTTGGCGATTCCTCCGCACCGGCCACATCCCGCATCACGCGCACGCCGCCCAGCCCGAAGCTGAGCCGGCGGTCCATCCGGGCGCGGAGCTGATCCGATGACCGCCGCGGCCGCCGTTGCCGACCGTCGCCCGCGGGGAGGGGCCCTCACCGCGACCTTGATCATCGTCGTACCGGTCGCGCTTCTCCTCATTTGCCTGCTGGCGCGGCTCGACATCATCGAGCTGTCGCAGTCCTTCCGGGCGTCGCTGCTGTTCCTGCTGCTGCTCGCCTTGATGACCAGCGGCATGCCGATCTCGATCGCGCTCGGCCTGTCGGTGCTGGCCTACCTGTTCGTGCTGAGCAACGTCGATCCGAAGATGGTCGGGCTGAAGCTGTTCACCAGCCTCGACCGGTTCGAGATCATGGCGATCCCGTTCTTCATTCTCGCCGGCAACTTCCTCACCTCGGGCGGGGTGGCGCGCCGCATGATCGCGTTCGCCACCTCGATGGTCGGCCATTGGTATGGCGGCCTCGGCCTCGCCGGCGTGGTGGCCTGCGCGCTGTTTGCCGCGATTTCCGGATCATCGGTCGCGACCGTGGTCGGCATCGGCTCCATCATCCTACCGGCGATCGTGCAGCACGGCTATCCGCCGCGCTTCGGCGCCGGCGTGATCGCGACCTCGGGCGCCCTGGGCATCCTGTTCCCGCCGTCGATCAACCTCGTCATCTATGCGGTGGCGACCAGCGGCATGCAGCCGCGCGGGCCGACCGGCCAGATCGTGGACTCGGCGTCCGTCGGCCAGCTGTTCATCGCCGGGCTGGTGCCGGGCCTGGTGCTGGCCACCCTGCTCGGCATCACCACCTGGTATCGGGCGTGGCGTCATGACTATCCGCGGATGCGTCGGGCCAGCTGGCGCGAGCGCGGACGGGCCTTGCGCGAGAGCTTTTGGGGCCTGTTCCTGATCGTGCTGGTGCTCGGCGGGATCTATTCGGGCCTGTTCACGCCGACCGAGGCGGCGGCCGTGGCGGCGGTCTACGCCTTCGTCATCGCGGTGTTTATCTACAGGGAGCTCCCGATCCGGGACGTCCCGCGGGTGCTGCTGCGCGCCGCGGCGATGAGCGCCATGATCCTCTACATCATCACCAATGCCGCGGTGTTCTCGTGGCTGCTCACCTCCGAGCAGATTCCGCAGTCGATGGCGGAGTGGATGACGGCGCAGGGGTTCGGCGTCGTCGCGTTCCTGCTGGTCACGAACATCGTGCTGCTGGCGGCGGGCAATTTCATGGACCCGGCGGCGATCGTGCTGATCATGGCGCCGATCCTGTTCCCGATGGCGGCGGTGCTGGGCGTCCATCCGGTCCATCTCGGCATCCTGATGGCCGTCAACATGGAGGTCGGCCTCTGCCATCCGCCGGTCGGGCTCAACCTCTATGTCGCGGCCGGTATCACCAAGATGGGCATCACCGAGCTCACCATCGCCGTGCTGCCGTGGCTGGGCGTGATGCTGATCTTCCTGGTGATGATCACCTATATCCCGGAAATCTCGCTCTGGCTGCCGCGCGTGCTGGGGATGCTCTAATAGCCTTCGCGCCCTGGATCGTTTTGGCATAGGCGGGAAGCACACCCTGTTTCGTCATGCCCGCGAAAAGCGGGCATCCATCGCGCCGCTGAACCATGGATTCCCGCCGGGAGGGCTCCGTGACCTCCGTGTCTCCGCGGTGAATATCTTTTTTAGTTCACCTGCCGCTCCCTGAGGTGCGGGAAGCGCTCGGTCAGGAGCGAGCCTGGGTAGTAGGTCGGCTTGAACGCCGGGTGGGCGCGGATCGCGTCGTACCAGCGCTGAACCCGGGGCAGGTCCGTCCAGCCGCTGTCCTGGCCGAGATCGGCCATGCGCACGATCGCCGGCATGAGCGCCACGTCGGCCAGCGAGATCTGCCGGCCCAAGAGCCACGGCCCGCCGCTCTTTTCGATCTCCGCGTCCATGCGCTCATAGGTGCGGCGCAGGCGCTGCAGGGCGGTGTCCATCTCCTTTTGGGGGAAGCCGGTGCGGCCCATCGCCAGCATGAACTCCTTGCGCAGCGGCTTCGAATTCGCGAATGCGACGAACTCGTCCTCGCTCATCGCGGCGAAGCGCGGCAGGAAGGCGAGGTTGAAGGTGGGGACCCGCACCGCCGCCGCCGGCATTTCGTCGATGAAACGCATCAGTGCCCGCATATGCGCGCGATCGACCGCATCGTCGGGCGTGAAGCTCTCGGGTGCGGCGGCGACCTCGTCGAGATATTCGATGATCACCGATGAATCGGTCACGATCCCGCCGTCATGGTTGAGTGTGGGCACCACCCCATTGGGGTTTAGGGCCAGGTAGTCCGGCTTCAGCTGGTCGCCGGCGAGGAGGTCGAGCTTGACCTCATCGAAGGGGAGGCCCTTCGCGTTCAGCACGAAGCGGACGCGCTGGCTGCAGGTCGATTGCGGCGCGTTGTAGAGCGTGAAGGCCATGGCGTGTTCCTCCCTTTGTTTTTTCCCGTGCGGGTCAGGTTTCCAGCACGTGCACCCGGTCGGCGGCGTTGTCGAACAGCCGGATCATCCGGCCGCGCCAGGCGAACACCGGATCGTCGGGCTTTAGCAGCGGGAATCGGCTGACGCTGCGCGCCCACTGGAATGGCCCGAACGCGACGTGGTCGGCCCAGGCCGGCGAATCGCCGCTGAGATAGGGCGAGCGGGCGAGTACGGCGCGCAGCGGCTGCAGCGATTTCCGGAACTCCTCAACGCGGCTGTCCCGATCCCGGGTCACGTCCTCCAGCGTCATGCCGAAGCGCTTCTCCCGGCTCTGCCGGAAGTAGGCTTTGTCCTTCTCGTGGATGACGTTGAAGATGTCCGACAGGATCAGCCGGATGGCGCCGGCGCCAACCGCCGCCTGGGTCCAGGCGGTGACGAAATGCGCCAGCGCCCGGCCGATCTCGCCGCCGAACAGCGACGGCCGGTCCGGGTAGGCGTCTTCGAGGTATTCGGCGATCTTCCATTTATCGAACACGGTGCGCTCGCCGTCGACCAGTACCGGCACCAGGCCCTGGCCCGAAAACGCGATCGCGTCCTTTTCGGTGAACCGCCACGGCAGCGCCTCGAACGGCAGGCCCTTGTGTAGGAGCGCCATGCGCACCGGCCAGCAATTCGGGCTGAAGCGGCAGTCGTCGCGGGCACCCGCGAGGTCATAAAGTCGGATCATGCCTCGCCACGCGCCGGCATATTGCGTTCCACCGCGATGTCGATCCCGCGCAGCATCTGGTCCATGGGCGGCCGGCCCCAGGGGGCCGTCTGGATGGCCGAGAAGAACAGCGTGCGGTCCGGCTTGATCAGGAACAGCCCCGGCTCGGTGAATTCCGGCGGCTCGGCCTCGCGGATCGATCGCGAGATGAACAGGCCCCACGCGCGCGCCACGGCGATCGGCAGTTCATATCCGATACGCAGCGCCTTCAGGCCCCATTCGGCCTGCGCCGTCTCGGCACGCTGGCGGCTGTCCGAGCTCAGCGCCAGGACCTCGACCCCGCGCTCCTCGAACTCCGGCAGCTTGCTCTGGACCTGGCCGAGATAGGTCTGGCACACCGGGCAGTGAAGGCCGCGATAGACGACCAGCATCGTGAAGCGCCTCGGGGCGGCCTCCGCCAGCCGCCACCGCTCGCCATCGAGCGTCGCGAGCTGCAGATCCGGCACGGTCTGCCGCGGCTTCAACGTCATGACAGGGCCTCCTTCAGCGGTTGACGACGGCCGCCGTCTGGCCGAACAGGATCTTGCGCGACTGCTCGTCGTTGACCGACGGCGTGGTGTTGAGCGCCTTGCCCTTCTCGTAGGCGCGCACCGTGGCCGGGCGCGCCGCGATCGCCTCGAACCAGCGCTTCACGTGGGGGAAGTCGCTGAGCTTCTGGCCCTGGCGCTCATACGGGACCACCCACGGATAGGCCGCCATGTCGGCGATCGAATAGGCGCCGGCCAGGAACTCGCGGTCGGCCAACCGCTTGTTCATCACGCCGTAGAGCCGGTTGGTCTCCTTCACGTACCGGTCGATCGCGTAGGGCAGCTTCTCCGGCGCGTATTGCGAGAAATGGTGGTTCTGGCCCGCCATCGGCCCCAGGCCGCCCATCTGCCAGAACAGCCACTGCAGCACTTCGACCCGGCCATTCAGGTCGGACGGGATGAAGCGGCCGTATTTCTCGGCGAGATACAGCAGGATGGCGCCGGACTCGAACACCGAGATCGGGCCCTTGCCCGATTTCGGCGCGTGGTCGACCAGGGCCGGGATCCGGTTATTGGGCGAGATGCGCAGGAAGTCGGGCTGGAATTGCTCGCCCTTCCCGATATTGATCGGCTTGATCGTGTACGGAATGCCCGCCTCCTCGGCGAATATCAGAATTTTGTAGCCGTTCGGCGTTGTCCAGAAATAGATGTCGTTCATGTCGCTCATAGGGAGGTCCTTTCGATTTGAACCAATCAGTCCGTAATCTCGGGCGGGATCAGGCGTGGAGGCAGCGCAGCATGACCGCGGCGATGTCGTCCAGCGCGGCGCGGTCCGGATTGGCCTTGCCGAACAGGCGCAGGCCCTGCAGGCCGGCGGTGATGAAGCGGGCGAGCGCCGCCGGATCGGCGGCTGGCGACAGCTCGCCGCGGCGCTTGGCCTGGGCGAGAGCCTCGCGGAAGATTGCCTCGTTGCGCGCGAGGATGCGGCGCACGCGGACCAGCGCCTCGCGGTTGCCGCCGGCGAGCTCGGCCACGCAATTGCCGACGAAGCAGCCGCGCCGGCCGGGCCCGGCGACGATCTGGTCGATGAACTCGTCGAGGATTTTCCGCAAGGCCTTCCGGATCGGCCGGAGTGCCAGGGCCGCCATGAAGCGGGCCGCCCCGCGATCGGAGTAGAGGTCCAGCGACTGCAACAGAAGGTCGCGCTTGTCGCCGAACGCGGCGTAGAGGCTGGAGCGGCTGAGGCCGGTGGCCTCGCACAGATCGTCGAGCGAGGTCGCTTCATAGCCCCTGGCCCAGAACACTTGCATGGCGCGGTCGAGGGCCGTGTCGGGATCGAATTCGCGCGGGCGGGCCATGCATAGTTCTGTACCATACAGTCCAGAATGCCGCAAGGCGCAGGCCGGTGCCTAAGCGGCAGGCGCGGTAGACGCACGTCGTCATTGCAAGCGAAGCGGAGCAATCCAGAATCCCGATGGCTGGATCGCTTCGTCGCTCTGCTCCTCGCGATGACGCGAATCACTCCGCAGCAATGCGGCCGATGGCGTTCTTATTTCGTCGCGTCGCCGCTCTCGACGATGACGAGCTCGACCTCGCCGCCGCCGTCGAGGCGATGCGCCGCCGCGTCCTGGTAGGCCTGCGAATGAAAGCAGCCGACCGCCTCGTCGAAGGTCGGGAACTCGATCACCACGAAGCGGGTGAACAGCTTCGGGCCTTCAAGGATCTGGAACCGGCCGCCGCGGGCCAGCACCGTGCCGTGATGCGTCCGCATGATCTCAGGAATGCGATCGGTGTAGCGCTTGTATTTCTCGGCGTCGGTAATCCTGGACCGGGCGCACCAGTAAGCCGGCATGGTCGTCTCCTCCTTAGGACGTGACCCGCCGAGCATGGCAAAGCTGCCGCGTAAAAGAAACCGACCCCCGGCTTAGACGCCGCGCTTGTTGCCCCAGACGAACACGTGGAGCTGCGGCAGGATCGTCACGTCGAACCACCGGTCGCCCGCCGCCCTGTCGACCAGCCAGCGATAGCGGCGGCGCAGCTCGTCGCCGTTCGTTTCGTCCCGCCCAGCCCACTCCTCGGTCGTCCGTCCGGGGGCCGGGTTGCCGGCCTGGAGATAGGCCGCCAGGTGCGGGTAGCGGGCCGCGACCGACCGCGCAAACGCATAATCGGCGTCATCGAAGATCGTGATCTTGACGATGGTGCGCGGCGCGCTCGGACCCAAGGTCACGCACTCGTCGAGGGCCGCCAGATCGGTCGTCATCGCGGAGGACGGCGGCTTCGGGCTGAGGAACAGCCAGTCGAGCTCGCGAAACCACGGTTGCGGCAGGCTGCCCTGGGTTTCGGCTGAGAAGGCGTATCCCCTGTCTCGGCCCTGACGGATGAGCGGCGCCAGCGGCTGCAAGGCGGGATTGCCGCCGGAGAGCGAGACGGTGAGCGGCGCGCCGCCCGAGAGCGTCACGACCTTGGCGAGGATGTCGCCGGCACTCATCGGCCTCCATCCGCTCCGATGCTCGGGCAGGACCGCGTACAGCGTATCGCACCAGCTGCAGCGGAAATCGCAGCCGCCGGTGCGGACGAAGACGGTCGGACGGCCGATCAACGGCCCCTCGCCCTGGACCGTGGGCCCGAAGATCTCGCTGACCAGGATGCTGTCCTTCACGGCCGGTATTCGGCCCAGGTACGCGGCGTTTCGCTGACCCGCACCGCGGCGACTTCGGGCCAGCGCGGCTTGCACCAGTCATAGAGAAACCGGGCGATCCGCTCGGCCGTCGTCTGGTCGTGGCCCAGCGCGTCGTTGAGGTGACGGTGGTCGAGGGTTGCGTCGATGAAGTCCTTCAGCGGCGACAGCTCCCGGTAATCGCGGACGAACCCGGTGGCGTCGAGGGTCGCCGATTGCAGGATGAGCTCCACCTCGTAGTTGTGGCCGTGCAGGCCGCCGCAGGGATGACCCTCCGAGAGTCCGCCGATCCGATGCGACGCGGAGAACTGGAACCGCTTGGCGATGGTGAACATGCTCAGCCGTGGTTTCGGGCCCGGAATTCGCGGCACGCCTCGATCCAGTAGTCCGAGTCTTCATACTCGGTGGGATCGGCGACGCCGGCGAGGTGGAAGGCCTCGCGGCGCTCCACGCAGGTGCCGCAGCGGCCGCAATGCCGCACGCCGCCGCGGTAGCACGACCAGGTGTCTTCGAACGGCACACCCAGCCGCGCGCCGGTGCGCACGATATCCGCCTTGCTCATCTGCAGGAACGGCGTGCGCAGCGCGATCCTGGCCATCCCGTCGAGGGCGTGGCGCTGCATCGTCTCGAACGCGGCGGTGAAGCCCGGGCGGCAGTCCGGATAGATGAAATGATCGCCGCCATGGACCGCCGCCGCCACCGCGTCGGCCTTCTCGGCGGCCGCGATGCCGAACGCGATGCTCAACATGATGGCATTGCGGTTCGGCACCACCGTGGTGCGCATGGTCTCCTCGGCGTAATGGCCGTCCGGAACCGCCGTGTCGTCGGTCAAATCCGTCTCGATGAGGGCCGAGCCGGTCAGCCGCCGCCCCACCGCCGCGATGTCGATCACGTCGTGCGGCACCGACAGGTGTTTGGCGCAGCGCCTTGCGTAGTCGAGCTCGGTGCGGTGGCGCTGGCCGTAGTCGAAGGACACGAGGCGCGCCAGCGCGCGCTCGGCGGACACTTGATGGGCGAGGGTGACGGAATCCAATCCGCCGGAACAGACGACGACCGTCTTCACGGGAGGCTCCTTGTTTTGGCCGGGTAGGCTGCGACCGGATCGGCCCGCTTCACATCAGAAGCCGCCGACGGGCAAGGAATAGGCCCATTGCCGCGGCCGGACAAGGGGGTCCTGCGCGCAAAAAGCCCCACTTTATTCGGCCCGGTATTGGTGTATTTTACGGCCTTCCTTTCAGTCGCCCACAGGACCTTTTCCATGAAATACGTCATCACGCCGCCGCAACAGGCCACGATCCCGGTCGTCGGCACCGACGCCGTCTTCCCGGTGCGCCGCATATGGTGCGTCGGCCGCAACTACGCCGATCACGCCCGCGAGATGGGGCACGATCCGAACCGCGAGCCGCCGTTCTTCTTCCAGAAGCCCACCGACGCCATCGTCGCCGCCAACGCGGCGATCGCCTATCCGCCGATGACCAAGGATCTGCATCACGAGATCGAGCTCGTCGTGGCGCTGGGTACGGGCGGGGTGAACATCCCGGTCGGCAAGGCGCTCGACCACGTGTTCGGCTACGCCGTCGGCCTCGACATGACCCGCCGCGACCTGCAGACCGACGCCAAGAAGCTGCAGCGCCCGTGGGAAATGGGGAAGAGCTTCGATGAATCCTGCCCGGTGTCGGCGCTCCAGCCGGCGGCCAAGATCGGCCATCCGGCCAAGGGCGCCATCTGGGTCAAGGTCAACGGCCAGATCAAGCAGCAGGGCGATCTCAACCAGCAGATCTGGCGGGTCGAGGAGACTATCGCCTATCTGTCGACCTACGTGACCCTGGCGCCCGGCGACATCATCCTGAACGGCACGCCCGCCGGGGTCGGCCCGTGCAAGGCGGGCGACCGCCTCGACGGCCATATCGACGGGGTCGGCGACCTCAGCGTCACCTACACCGCCGCGAAGCCCGCCGCCCAAGCCGCGGAATAGCGAACAAAAAGACCCGCAATCGGCGAGCCGGCCCGGGCAGGACCCCGGGCCGGCTCTTTTTTTGTCTGCCTTCGGTTCTCCTTGAACGCGCCACAATCGCGCCAATCTCGGATGCGACCGTCCGAATCTTGGCTCATGTCGGGGAGGCTGTCGCATGGTCCGTTTTCATCAAAAGTACGTCGTTGGCGTCGTCGCCGTCCTGCTCGTCGCCGGTTGTTCCACCGGTGATGAAACCTCCTCTGGAAGCGGCGGTCGAGGCGGGCAAAACTCCGAGAGTTCGCGCACGTCTCTGGACACCTCTTCGCTAAGTGGCGAGATGCGGTCGCGTCTGGAGGAGATCGGCGACCGGGTCTACTTCGAAAACGATAAGGCCGACCTGACTCCTGATGGGCGCGCGCTTGTCCAAAAATGGGCAAGTTGGTTGACGCAGTATCCCGGCGCGAAGGTGACGATCGAGGGTCACTGCGATGAGCGCGGAACACGCGAATACAACTTGGCCCTCGGCGAGCGCCGTGCCGGAGCGGCCAAGGCATATCTCGTCCTCATCGGCGCGGATGAGCGGCGTGTCTCGGTCGTGAGCTACGGCAAGGAGCGTCCTGCGGAGCTCGGCTCCAATGAACAGGCATGGGCGAAGAACCGTCGCGCCGTCATGGTCGTCGAGTGAGGCGCCGACGCGTCTCGGGATGACGTATCGCCGCGGGCGGCGGGAGGCGGCCGACCGCGCGCGCATCGAGGCGCTCCGGCGCGGCGAGGATCTGCACCAGACGGGCTGATCAGCGCGCTGTACGGACCCGCCGGCCCGCGCCTTCAGCGCTTCCCAAAGGTCCAGACCTCCATGGCGTCATCTCTGCCGCGAAGGTATTGAGGGCCGCGACACTCGAAATCGCTCACGCCGTCGCCGGTCACCAGGCCTTCGGCCTGTAGCTGCGCGATGAACGCGTCGCTCGCCACGATGTTGGAGTTGAACGGTCGGTTCAACCGCTCGAGGCGGCTTGCGACATTCACCGTATCGCCGATCGTCGCAAACTCGAGACGCCGGTCGTCGCCAAGATTGCCGAGAAGGACGGGGCCGTAGTGGAGGCCGATCGCAAGCTCAATCGGGGCGTCGCCGTCAACGGCACGCTCTTCATTCCACTCCTGGATCGAGCGAAGCATGTTGCGGGCGCAGTCAAGCGCCCGATTGGCATCGGAGCCGCTGGAGGTCAGCGTTCCGAAGGTCGCCATCACCGCATCCCCGATATACTTGTCGAGCGTGCCCTCGAGGCTGAACACCTCTTGGGCCATTCGACTGAAGAATTCCCGAAGCAGGGCGAACACGCTGGCCGGAGACTGGGCATAACAGAGCTGCGTGAATCCGATGATGTCGGCAAAAAGCACGGCCAGTGTCTGCTCGCGGGGTGGGCCGAACGGCTCGTTCGCCTCGGCCAGCAGGTCGACCATGTTTGGCGGCACGTAGCGGGCAAGGTTGGCGCGAGCCCGCTGCGCGGCATCGCGCTGCTGCCGCAGCTCGCGTTGCAGTTGGAGGTCGGCGAGCGCCTTGCGGATCGTGAGCTCGAGGTCGGAGAAGTCGATCGGCTTCGTGACGAAGTCGCAGGCACCCCGCCGCATCGCGGTCCGGATGTTGGCCATGTCTCCATACGCGGAGACGACCACCACCTTCAGGTTGGGATGCGCGCTGGTCAGCTCGCCCAAGAGCGTCAGCCCGTCCATCCGGGGCATGTTGATGTCGCTCAGCACGAGATCTATATGGGGCTGCTCGTCCAGCACCCTGAGCGCGTCGGAGCCGTCGCGGGCGAAGCGGAAATCGAACTCGCGGACGGCGCCGTTTCTCTCGAAGCGCTGCCGGATCAGAAATTCGAGATCCGGCTCGTCGTCCACGACCAGGATGTTTGCAATGCTCATGCTGGCACGCCGCCCGGCTGCGTCAGGTTGCGGAGGAGGGGACATACTGCTGAAACAGGTCGGGGAGGTCGGTCTCGCCGCCGACGATGGGAAGCATGACGGTCATTGCGCCACCTGGGCAGAACGCATCCCGACGGTCATCGCACGGGCAATGGGCAGCCCAATACTGAATTCGGTGAATTCGCCCGGCTCGCTGGTGACGGCCATGGTGCCGCGATGCCGGTGCACGACAATTTCGTAGCTGAGCGATAACCCCAGCCCGGTTCCTTCACCGGCCGGCTTCGTGGTGAAGAAAGGATTGAAGATCTTGTCGACGATTTCGGGTGGGATCCCGCCGCCATTGTCGCGGACTCGAAGCTCGATCTGTCCGCCAGCCCGTCTTGTGACGACCCGGACGGTGGGCCGGTAGCCGTCGCCGGCCGTCCGGCGACGCTGCTCGGTCGCGTAGAACGCATTGTTGAGGAGATTGACCAGGACCCGGGTGATCTCCTGCGGCACGATGTCGACCTTGCCGGCTTCTGCGTCGAAATCGCGATCGAGCGTGACGTTGAATCCGGCATTGAGCGCGCGCGCGCCGTGGAATGCGAGGTTGAGACTTTCGTCGACAAGCGTGTTGACCTCAACCGTGGCGAACTGGCCGGAATCGCCTCGCGAGTGGAGCAACATGCTCTTCACGATATTGTCGGCGCGCCGGCCATGGCCGGCGATCTTGCCGAGATTGGTGGCGAGCGTTGCCGTCAGTTTGACGAGTTTCTCCTGCCGGGTCCCGTCCGCGTCTTCGGTCGCTGGTTCCATCAGGCGCTTGAGGTCCTCAAGAAGGAGGACCGAGATGTCGGAGAAATTGATGATGAAGTTCAACGGGTTCTTGATCTCGTGCGCGACGCCCGCGGTCAACTGGCCGAGGGAAGCCATCTTCTCCGCCTGGATGAGGTTCCGCTGCGTGTGCCTGAGCTCCTGGAGCGCCCGCTCGGCCTCGTCCTTCGCGATCCGCAGCGCGTCTTCTCCGCGCTTGCGGTCAGTGATGTCGTAGAGGCCCAGCAGCGTGGCCGGCACCTGGTCCGCGGCGATGTCCTCGCCGGCGATCGAGCAGCACAAGATCGTGCCGTCGCGCGTCCGTATTTGCGCGTCGTAACGGTCGATCCGCCGGGTGCCGACGCGGCGGGCGAAGAGGTGGGCGCGGGCAGCGGGGTCGACAAAGAACCCGAGGAGCGAAATCGCCGGCAGATCCGGACCGGCAATCCCCAATGTCTCCATCGCCGCACGGTTCGCCCGGACGATCCGGTCGGTGTCGAGCCGTGCCAGGACCAGCGGAACGGGCGACGCGTCGAACACGCGCTGAAGCTGCTCGCTTGCCGCGGCGTGCACTCGGGCCGCCGCCTCGGCATTCTCCTTTGCGATGCGCGCGCGCTCGTGCGCGGCGGTCAGCGCCACCGTCTCGACCATGGTCCGCCGGAAGACCTCGAGCGCGCGCGCCATTTTGCCGATCTCGTCGGGGCGCTGCTGGTGGGGGATCTGCGCCGGAGCGCCTCCCTCCGCCACGTCGGACATCGAGGCCGTGATCTCGGTTAACGGCCGGGTCACGTGACGCAGCGTGAGGACAAGCGCGCCGCCGACCACGACAATGCTCGTCATGGCAAGAATTGCGATCACCGTTGCCAGGCGCCGCCAGAATGCCGTGCGTTGCGGCGCCTCGTCCAAGGCAACGGAAAGCCCCATCCGGCTGGCACCTTCGATTGAGGCGTCGAGCCCGACCGGCGTGATCGACGTGCCCATAGCTTGCAGCCGTGGCGAATCGACGGTGGCGATGATCGGCCTGCCGTCGTACGCGACAATGATGTCTGCCCCTGTCCGCTGCTTGATGCCCGCGAGAAGGCGATTATCGACGATGAATCCGGCGACCGCGAAGCCGCCAAGGCGCGGGTTGATCGTCCGGATCGGCTCGGCACCCAGGAGGAGAAGACGTCCCTCATAGGGCAGGACGGCGGCGTGCCTCCGGCCGGACGGCGGTCCGACGGCGGCACTGAGCCATGGGTGGAGCTCATCCGCGGACCCGAACCGTCCCGGCGCGTCACCGCGGGCGACCACGTGGAGATCGCGGTCGTAGACGGTCAGGAAATTGAGCTCGGTGAACCTTGTGTACGGCTCGACGATCTGCGCGACGACGCCCTGGGCGCGCGCGCCGAGCGCGTCCTCGAGGTCGGGCATCTTCGCGATCAGCTGTGCGATGTTGTCGGCCTGCTGGAGCTTATCGAGAAAGCCGTTGCGGACCGCGTTCACTCTCTCCGCGGCCTCGGCGCGGTTCCGCGAGACGAAATCATTGTATGTGCTGATGAAGATGAAGCCGATGATGGCGATTAGCAGCGCAGCACCCCCGATCACCGGGAGCAGAAGCTTGAGCCGAAGCGACGGCTGGAGCGCGCCCGCCCAGGGCGCCCAACCCAAGCGAATCCCGGACCCCATGCGGAGGCTTCCCACGGCCGCTCCTCAATCGGATGTTTTGGGCGAGATCCTGCGTATCACGTCGTAGAAGCTCTCCGGCCGCTCGACATAGCCTGCCGTGGGCAACCCCTTCAGGACCTCGTCGTCGACCTTGAGGAGGGCCGCCTTGATCGCCTCACGGGCTGTGTCCGGGAGTGACGGGTGAGTCGCGATCAGGAGATTGGGGATGGCGGCCTGAAAGATGACCTTGAAGACGTCCCCGTGCTTCGGAACAGCCTGGTTGAAATTGAAGTCCATGCACTGGGGAAGACAAAACCGCTCGTCGATTCTTCGTTGACGAATCCGAACCGCTTGCGCTTGAGGTCGTCGACGGTGTTGATGTCGTCCCGCGTTCTGAGCGTAACGATCATTCCCTGGTAGCTGTCGACCCGTTTGGTGTGCGTCGGGTCCCAGCTCAGCTCGGTCAGGAGAAGCTTCACCCCGGGATTGAGCCGTTGGGCCGAGATGTAGGGTGCTGGCGAGATGGTTCCGAAGTCCACGCGCCCGTCGGCGAAGTAGTGCACCATGTCTTCATAACTGCGGGCCGTCACCATCGTAATTTTCGCGTCGGTTGCCCGCGCGAGGTAGTCGAGCAAGGGCTCGTAGAGGCGACGGATGTCGTCGGCGGATCGGCCGCGCTGCCAGGGCGGCACCCCGAAGCGATACAGCTGCTCGGCGAGGGCGATTCCGCAGCTGAACGCGCTCGCGACGCAGATGAGAAACACGGCTATCCAGCGGAGTGTTGCGCGCATGGCACTCTCCTCGCGCAAGGAATCAGCAAACGCGTGGATCGCTTTCGTCGGCGAATGGCTCACGACCCTCAGCGAAGCACTCGCAGGCTTCGGTGAAGGACTCCGTACCCCTTCACTGGCGAGGTGTCGCCAATGAAAAGTGTGTCGCGATTCAAATTTTCATCAAGCGTGCGGATCGTCTGTGGATCATTTTCACGGCTGCAGAGCATCTTTGAGCAGGCTGCTCCAAAGGGGACCCCGTGAGCGTCATGCGGTGGGGATGCGGCGACCGCGAACGCATCGAGGCCCTGCGCCGAGTCAGGCAACCCTGGCGGCCGCCGGAAACGTGGGGTCGGGCCCAGTGGTTGGCCGGCGCCGGCTCATACCTCCGAATTGCATTGACCATGTCCCTTGCCCGTCTGTGAGGGCGGCCAGCGCGCTCGCATAGCCGAACAGGTTCGCCATGGGGACCCGTGCCGTATGGGTCATGGTCGCGCTGCGTCTGTCGACAGACAGGATCCGCCCGTGTCGACCGCGCAGATCGGCGCCGACGAAGCCAAAATTGCGCGGCGTGAAAGTACGTGAAGTCATCCGGATTCTGGAACAGAGCGGGTGGGTCCTAGTTGCGACCCGGGGCAGTCATCGGCAATATAAGGATCCCGACAAGCCAGGACGCGTCACAGTGGCTGGGAAACCATCCGATGATCTGGCACCTGGTACGCTGAACAGCATCTTGAAGCAGGCTGGTCTGAAGGAGACGCAGTGATGCGCTATGCGGTGGTGATCGAGAAGGCGGAGGGTAACTATTCTGCCTATGTTCCCGACCTGCCCGGGTGTGTTGCGACCGGTGCGACCGTCAAGGACGTCGAAAACCAGATTCGCGAGGCCATCCGTTTCCACGTCGACGGTTTGCGCGCCGATGGCTTGGCCGTCCCGATGCCTACCAGCATTGCTGAATACGTCGAAACGTGATCTGACGGCTGATGCCGTTGCGTGCCCGTGATTACGCCGACGCCGCCTTCTTGATCGCCGACAGCGTCTTGAACTCGGCCGACTTCTTGTAGAACGCGTCCAGGGGATAGCAGCCGGACACCAGGCCGTTGCGCGGCGCCGTCGTGCAGTCGCTGAAGGTGCGGCACAGCCGCTTCTTCTGCAGGCCTTTGCCGCTCACCACGTCGTGCGGCAGCTCGGGATAGGCGAGCACCATCCGCCCCAGACCCACGAAGTCCGTCCAGCCCTGCCGCACCGTCGCCTGCGCCACGTTCGGCAGGTACTCCTGCAGATAGGTGTAGCCGGTGCCGACGATCGTCAGGTCGGGGAAGGCCTGTTTCAGCTGGCGGGTGGCGTCGAGATGGCGCATCACGCCGACCAGCGGATCCTCGGGCGGCAGGTAGCCGTCGGAGGGCGGATAGATCGCGGGCCGCATGGCGTGCGGATTGTAATAGGGGCTGCCACCGCTGATGTTCACCAGCCGGATGTCGAGGCCGCGCAGGATGTCCAGGAACGCCGTGGCCTCGGTCAGGTCGATCTCAGTCGGGCGCTGTGCATTCACGCCGAAACCGTGGGTGTATGGCATCGCATTGGGCGGCAAATCAGGAATCCCGACCCCGGCATTGGCCTCGGGATCGCGCTCCGGGCTCTGCTTGAACGGCACCAGGTCGAAGGCGCTGACGCGCACGGCGATCGCCAGGCCCGGCGCCTCGGCGCGCACACCCGCGACGATCTCACGCAGGAACCGCGTGCGGTTCTCGAGCGGGCCGCCGTAGCGGCCCGGCCGCGACCTGGCGCTCAGGAACTCATGGCCGAGATAGCCGTGGCAGTGCTTGAGGTCGATGAAGTCATAGCCGCAGTCGCGCGCCCGCTTGGCGGCGATGATGAAGTCGACGATCAGGCGGTCGATGTCGCTGTCGCTCATCACCGGATGCGTGGGGCCAATGCCGAATTTTCGGTCCAGGATCGGATGCCGGTAGAGGATCATCGGCTCGCCGCGCTTCTTCTCGTTGGGCCGGCAGAAGCGGCCGGAATGCGTCAGCTGCAGCCCGATCACCAGCCCCCGGTCGTCGCCGAACGTCTCCTTGTGTGCCGCCACCAGCAGGGCGCGCAGTGCTGCGATATCGGCCTGCGTGTCCTCGGTCAGCATCAGCTGGTTCGGGTTGGCACGTCCGTCGCGGCGCACCGCCACCGCTTCGCCGCCCCAGATCAGTTGCGCCCCGCTCTGCCCGAAGCGCTGCCAGCGGCGCCTTGTATTCTCCGACGGTCGCCCGTCCTCGGTCCCGTCCCATCCCTCCATCGGGTGGATGACGAAACGGTTGGTGATGCGGCGGCCGAGCACGTCGATCGGGGCGGCGAGTGGGGCGTCGGGTCCGGCGGAGACGGTTTCGTCGCACGGCATGTCGAGCCCGAGCGAGCGCAGGTGTTGGCGAAAGCCCTGCACGCCGTCGAACGAGCCGATCTTCGGGTATTCGCCAAACTTCATGATGTCCTCAGGATTCGATGCCGTGCGTCGCCATCACATGGCGCATCCGGACGGCCGCCCGTTCCGGATCGGCGAGCAGCCCCGCCGCGTCGGCCAGCCGGAACAGCTCGGCCAGGTGCAGCGCTGACCGGGCGCTTTCCTGGCCGCCAATCATGGTGAAATGATCCTGGTGGCCGTTGAGATAGGCGAGGAACACGACCCCCGTTTTATAGAACCGCGTCGGCGCCGTGAACACGTGCCGCGACAGCGGCACGGTCGGCGCCAGGATCTCGTGAAAGGTGCCGGTATCGCCGCGCGACAGGGCGGCCAGCGCCGACGCCGCGGCTGGCGCGATGGCATCGAAGATGCCCAGCAGCGCGTCGGAATGGCGCTCGCCGTCGCCGGCGATCAGCTCGGCGTAATTGAAATCGTCGCCGGTGTACATGCGCACGCCCTTGGGCAGGCGCGCCCGCATCGCGATCTCCTTGTTCTTGTCCAGCAGTGAGATCTTGATGCCGTTCACCTTTGCCGTGTTGGCGGCGATCACGCCCACGGCCACGTCCATGGCGCTTGTGTCGTCGGCATGGCCCCAATAGCCGGTCAGGGCCGGATCGAACATCTCGCCCAGCCAGTGGATGATCACCGGCTGCTTCATCTGGCCGAGAATCCGCGCATAGACCCTTGCGTAGTCGTCAGGCGAGCGCGCGGCGCGCACCAGCGCCCGGCTCGCCATCAGCACGATGCGGCCGCCCAGCTTCTCGATCGCGGCGCATTGCTCTTCATAGGCGCGGATCACCTGGTCGATGGTCACGGCTGCGCCCGCTTTAAGTTGATCGGTGCCCGCACCCGACGCGAGCAGGGCGCCCGGCACGTCCTTGGCTGCATCGAGGCTGCGCCGGATCAGCTCGAGCGACGCGGGCCAATCCATCCCCATGCCGCGCTGGGCTGTGTCCATCGCCTCGGCGACGCCCAGACCCAGCGACCAGATGTGCCGGCGGAACGCGATCGTCCTCTCCCAGTCGACGGCGGTGTCCAGCCATGGATCGGCATCGGCCAGCGGATCGGCCACGACGTGCACGGCGGCGTAGGCAACCCGGTTGAACGGCGGCTTGGCTGCCGGAAATGCGCGCGCCGCCCGCGTCGTGTAAGCGGCCAACCGTCCCGCGGCGATGGGGAGGCGAAGGGTGGCCATACTATGACTTCCATTCGTCGTGGTCGGATTCACCCTCACCCCAACCCTCTCCCGCAAGCGGGAGAGGGAGCGGAGAAACGGGCGAATTCACCTCTCCCCTTGTGGGAGAGGTCGCGAGCGCCCCAGGTCTTTTTCCGGGGGCGAAGCCCCCGGCACCCCGGGAGCGGGTGAGGGGCATCACGAGGCTACTCCATTCCCAACAACCGATACACCCGCCGCGTATACTCGCCGAACCTCGCGTGGGTCTTCATGTCGAGCGTGCGAGGATGCGGCAGGTCGATGGCGAAGTTGTCGGCCATGCGCGCCGGCCCGGCGGTCAGCACCACCACCCGGGTGCCCAGGAACACCGCCTCGGTGATGCCGTGGGTCACGAACACGATGGTCTTGCGGCTCTCGCGCCAGATGCGCAGCAGCTCGAGATTCATCTTCTCGCGGGTCAACGCGTCCAGTGCTCCGAACGGCTCGTCCATCAGGATCAGCTTCGGGTCGTGGATCAGGGCGCGGGCGATCGAGGCGCGCTGCTGCATACCGCCGGAGAGCTCGTACGGATATTTGTCCTCGGACCCGCGCAGGCCAACCAAGGCCAGCAGGTCGCGCGCGCGCTCGCGGCTGGCGGCCGCTGGCAGCCCCAGGATCTCCGCCGGCAGCAGCACGTTGTCGATCACGCGCCGCCATTTCAGCAGGAGCGGCTGCTGGAACACCATTCCAATGTCGCGCGACGGATTGAACGGGGTGCCGGCCGAGCCGATCCGCACGTCGCCGGCTTCGTGGGTGTGCAGCCCGGCCAGGATTTTCAGCAAGGTCGTCTTGCCGCAGCCGGACGGGCCGACCAGCGCCACCAGCTCGCCGGCCTCGACGTCGAACGTCACTTCCGAGACGGCGAGGAATTCCGGGCCGCGGGTGCGGTACACCTTGCGCACGCCCGTGAGGCGGATGAACGGCTCGTGGGGGGCGGGTTGGGGCATCGCTACTGGATCCGCGCGTCGCGCACCACGAGCAGGCGCTCGAGGCCGAGCACCAGCCCGTACATCACCATGCCGATTCCCGTGATGAGGATCACCGCCATGAACATCGCCGCGGTGTCCAGCGTCACCTGGACCTGCAGCATGAGATAGCCGAGCCCGCGATCGGAGCCCAGGAACTCGCCGACCACGGCCCCCGCCACCGCCAGGATCGCCGCCACTTTCATGCCGGAGAAGATATAGGGCAGGGCGCCGGGGAGCTGGATCTTGATGAAGATCTGCCACCGCGATCCCTTGAGGCTGCGCACCAGGTCGAGCAGGTCTGGCTCGACCTCGCGCAAGCCGCGGGCCGTCGTGAGCACGATCGGGAAGAAGCAGATCGCGAAGGCGATCAGCACGTTCGGCCCGATGCCGTAGCTGAACCAGACGATGATCAGCGGCCCCAACGCCACTTTCGGGATCATGTTCAGGCTGACCAGCAGCGGCATCGCCACCATCTCGAACCGCCGGAACCACGAGAACAGCAGCGCCAGCCCGACGCCGACGACCACTGCCGCGACATAGCCGCCGAAGATCTCGGTGCCGGTCACCGCGATATTGTCCAGCCAGCGATAGTTGGGCACCAGCAGCGCATGGACGGTCGCGTAGGGCGACGGCATCACGAAGGCGGGAACGTGGCCGAACACGACGAAAAAGTGCCAGGCGGCGATCAGCAGAAGATGGCTGAGCACCGCCAGCCCGTAGCGGTGCACCGCCTCGATTTGGCCGCTCATGACAGCCATCGGTCGAGATTGGCAGCCACGAAGGCGTCGTCGGTGAGATGCGGATACGCCGCGGTGACGCGGTCGATCTCTTCTTTCTGTCCGGGCCCCAGCGTTTCCGCCGGGTCCAGGCACCAGACGCCCTCGAGCAGCCCCTGGCGGCGCAGGATCTCGTGGCAGCCGGCGATCACGCCATGAAAGTCGTTGGCGACGTCGAAGATCGCAGCGTTGCAGTCGGTGACCTGGGCTTCCAGCTCCAGCAGATCGTTCGGAATGGCGGGGCGCTTGGCCGCCTTGTGGATGCGGTGCAGCAGCTGGACGGCCGATTGCACCCACACGCTCCAATGCCCGAGCAGCCCGCCTTTGATCCGCACCGTGTGCAGGCGGCCCTGGGCGGCGATTGTGAACGGCGTCAGCAGGTCGAGCACGATGTGATCATCGTTGCCGCTGTAGAGGGTGACCCGCTCTTCGGCCCCGGCCTCGACCACGCCGCGGATGACATCCAGCGTGCGATAGCGGTTGAACGGCGCGATCTTGATCGCGACCACGTTCTCGATCGCGGCAAAGCGCCGCCAGAACGAGGCCGGCAGGACGATGCCGCCGACCGCCGGCTGCAGGTAGAATCCGACCAGCGGAATCTCGCGCGCCACCGCCGTGCAATGCTCGATCAGCTCGTCTTCGCCCGCCCCCTTGAACGCCGCCAGCGACAGCAATCCGGCATGATAGCCGAGACCGCGCGCGGTCTGGGCCTCGGCCACAGCCTGGCGGGTGCGCCCAATGACCCCTGCGATCAGGACCGGCTTCGCCTTCGCCCAGTGCGCCGCGGTCTCCGCCGCCGATTCCAGCACCGGCCGGTACAGCCCGGCATCGCGGATCGCGAATTGCGTTGTGTGAACGCCGACTGCCAGGCCGCCGGCGCCGGCATCCAGGTAATAGCGGGTCAACGCCTGCTGCCGCTGTGGGGCGAATTGCCGCCGGGCGTTCAGGGCCAGCGGATGGGCGGGGATGACCGCGCCGCGCCGCAGCACCGCCAAGACCTCCGCCGGCCAGTCCGTCCACCGCAAGCTCATCGCGCTCCCTGCAATCCTTGTCGATTATCGCGACATTAGAGCAGATTCCAACAAAGTCGAACCACCCAACTCTCGTCATGCCCGCACCAGATTCTTCGCGCCCGTCGGCGGCCTTGAAGGCCGCCAACGCAGCGCAGGTGGGCATCCAAAGAATTCAACCACGGAGACGCGGAGAGCACGGAGGGAAGACTCTCTCCTCATTCTCCGTGACCTCCGTGTCTCCGTGGTGAAATAGACTCCTCATTCCTTATGGACGAGCACCAGCAAGGCAATGCCTATACAGATCAGGAAGCGGGTTGCCGCCGACTGACCGTTCCATTGCGCCGACTGCCACATGGCGAACCATTCGCCGCCGATCACCATGAAGCCGAGGAACCAGACGGTAAAGGCGAGGGCGAGCCCGAGAGCCGCCACTGACTTGGCGCTGTGGAAGGTCGCCGTGTCGCTGTGGAGGCAGCGAAAAAGGCGCAGCGCGCCGATGCTGCACAAGACTCCGCTCAGCGCCTCGCCGAGAATGATCACCCAATAGGCTAAATGATGGAGCTGCGGATTGGTGATCGCCCGGTAGCGGAGACCGTTCCCGGGAAAGATCGTGTCCATGCTCATCACATGCTGCACGAACGCGAAGTTCGTGCCGTAATCGGTGAGGTTGCCGAATGCGACCAGCAGTCCGAAGGCGCCGATATAGGCGGCGAACAGGCCCTGGATCAGGCGAAGAATCAGCGTCATGATCGCCCCGTGGTGGGCTACGGCCTGCAAGCTTAGAAGAAGGACGGCCGTAAGTCGCGCCAGCCGTGCCTGGATAGGCCCGTCCTCCTTCGGTACAATCCGGGCTCGGCGGGGCCCACGTTAAGGTCCCGCGCCGTTCCCAGGGAGGCTCCTATCCCCATGATATCTAGACTGGCCGCGGCGGCGGTCGCCGGGTTCGCCCTGGCCGCATCGCCGGCGAGCGCCGAGAAGCTCACATTCACGCTCAACTGGGTCGCCGGCGGCGACCATGCTCCGTATTTCTACGCGCAGAAGATGGGCTGGTATAAGCAGGCCGGCATCGATGTCGATTTCGAGACCGGCCGCGGCTCCGCCATGTCGGCGCAGAAAGTCGGCGCCGGCGCCTCGCAGCTCGGCCTGTCCGACATGGCCGGCGTGCTGCTGTTCCGCGGCAAGGGTGCGGATCTCGTCGGCGTGATGAACGTGTATGCCAATTCGCCGCAGGGTCTCTACTGGCTGAAGAGCGCCGGGATCAAGACCGTGAAGGACCTCGCCGGCAAGAAGATCGGCAATCCGGCGGGCGACGGGGCGCGCACGATGTGGCCGGCGCTCGCCAAGGCGAACGGCATGGACCCCAATTCGGTCACCTGGGTCAATATCGACGCCAATTCCAAGCTGAGCGCGCTCAAGTCGCACGCAATCGACGCGACGACCTCGTTCTTCAACCTCCACCACGTGTTCGCGCGCGAGCTCGGCGACGACATGGGCTATCTCGCCTGGAAGGATGCCGGGCTGAACCCCTACGGCAACTCGATCGTCGTCAACGGGGCGTGGCTGAAAGGCAACCAGGCGACCGCCGAGAAGTTCTCCAAGATCACCCAGAAGGCCTTCGCCGAATGCGCCACGACGCCAGAGCCGTGCATCAAGGCGCTGGTCGAGGCCAACGGCGCCCTGCTGTACGACAACGAGCTGCTGAACTGGCACCTCGTCACGATCCTGATGAGCGACGAGACCTCGCGCACCGTGGCGCTTGGCTGGCACAACGACAAGCGCATGGCCGATGACTACAAGCTGGTCACCGACTATATCGGCATGGAGAAACCTTACGACGTGAAAACGGCCTACACCAACCAGTTCCTCGACAAGTCGGTCAAGATGCCCGATATACATCCGCCGAAGCTGTTCTGATCGGCGTTTTCGGCGCGGTATTGTGAGGCCGGACATATAAAAATACGCAGTTAAGCGTTGGTTAAGGCTTCGGCGGTCAAAATCGCGGTCCTTCAGGTTGAGAGGGATCAGCGCCGTGGTCGCGACAGGGCCTGACATCATGCAAATCATCGCCGACGGCGCGAAAGGGCCGCGGCGGGGGACACCTATGACATCAAAGCCGCAGGAAGCAGCCGATAGACGAACCTCACCGCGCGTTCAGACGACGGCGAATGACTACGTCACCTTCAATAACGTGCAGTTCCCCTTGCGGAACTGGAGCGGCAGCGGCCTTCTGTTCGGGCCCATGGGCTCCCCGCTCGATATTGGCCAGAAGCTCACCCTCAAGGTGACGGTGAGGTGCGGAGACGATCGGCTGCGGTTCGATGCGGACTGCGAGGTCGCCCGGGTTGCAAACGGCCTCGTGGCGGTTCGCTATCAATGCTTGTCGGGCGACACCGCAGCGCGCATTCGTGACCATTTTTCGTCCGATACCTGAGGCCGAGCCCGACGGTCACCCGATTTCCGGTCCGCCGATCGCGAACACGCGGCTCACGACGTCGAACAACGCGCTGCGTCCAAGCAGCATCCGCGTCCACGGCCGCTGCACGGTGAAGCCCACGCTTTCTAGCCAGGCGCGCAGCTCGCGCTTGGTATCAGCCACGTCGACATAGACCGGTCCGGCGATGCCGGCGAGGGCCTGGGCCAGCAGCGCCATCGCGGTTGCGCTGTCGTCGGCGACCAGCGGCCCAAGCTGGGTGGCCCTCCGGCCGTCGCGGCCGTGCAGATGCCCGACGATCCGGCCCTGGCGCTCGGCCAGCCACGCACCGGCGGGCAGCCGCGCCTGCAGCCGCTGCAGGACTTCGCCGCGGTCGGCGCGGAACGCCGCGGCGTCGTAGGCGCTGACGCGGGCGAGATCGGCCGGCAGCACCGGGCAGAGCATAACACCGGCGGGCGGCGGCGCGGCGGCGGGGCGCACTTGTCCGCGTTCCAGGAGCGAGATGCCCCAGGCGGGCACGAAGCCGAGCCTGGTATAGACCTGCTGCCCGGCCGGCGTGGCATCGAGCACCGGGATCATGCCGGCGACCCTGATCTCGTTAATGCAGAGATTGAGGAGCTGGGTCGCGAGGCCGCGCCGCCGGTGGTCGCCGGCCACCAGCACCATGCTGATCCAGGCGAAGCGGCCGCCATAGGGCAGGGTGGCGCCCGTCGCGACGACGCGGCCGTCCGGCGTGCGGACCGCATGGACCGTGCCGAGATCGAGGAACAGCTGCCAGTCGGCCGCGACTTGGTTCCAGCCGGCTTCGGCGACCAGCAGGCGCGCCTGGTCGATCTCCGCCGCGGTCAGCGGCGCGATCGCGTAGGCAGGCGGGTCAGAAGACGCCATCGCGGGTCTGATAGCGGGTCGGCTTGCCGAGGCTCTGACCGCCGCGCGATACCCAGTCGGCCGTCCAGTCGATCAGCGTGGCCACCGTCACGCTGGGCGGGCCGAACAGGCGCCTGGCCTCGGTCGTGTTGATTAGCCAGGCGTCCGGCGCTTCGCTGCCGGCGAGATTCGGCGGCTTGTTGAACCGCTGGCCGAAGGTCTCGGCGAGCTGGCGCACGCTGATCGTCTCCAGGCCGCTGACGTTGAGCGGGCTGGTCGGCGTGGTGCAGTGCCCGAACGCGCGCAGCACAATCGTATTGGCATCGCCTTGCCAGATCACATTGACATGGCCGGTGGCGAGGTCGATCGGCTGGCCCTGGAACACCTTGGTGGCGATGTCGTGCAGCACGCCGTAGCGCATGTCGATCGCGTAGTTGAGCCGGATGAGGCGGCCCGGCGTGCCGTGCAGGCGCGAGAAATAGGTGAACATGCCCTCGCGCGCGACACAGGAATTGGCATAAGTGCCCGACGGCGGCACGGCGGGCGTGCGCTCGGTGGCGCCGCCCTGCGTGACGTTCACATACGGGTAGACGTTGCCGGTCGAGAACGCGACGATGTTCGAGCCGGCGAACGCCTCCGCGACCAGGGCCGGCACATGCGCGTTCATCGCCCATGTCAGGTCCTCACGATCGGAGGCGCCGAACTTGCGGCCAGCCATGAATACGACATTGGGCAGCTTCGGCAAGGCGTCGATCTGCTTGCGGTCGAGCAGGTCGGCTTCGATGCACTCGATGCCCCAGCCGGCAAGCTTGTCGCGCAAGCCGTTCTCGCTGAACCGCGCCACGCCGATCACCCGCTTTTGGGGTGCCGCGTGCTTGGCCAGCCGGGCAAGGGTGGGGCCCATCTTGCCGCCGACACCGAGGATGATGATGTCGCCCGCCAGCTTGGCCATGTCCGCACGCAGCTGCGGGCCGGGCGTGGTCATCAGGTCTTCCAGATGCTCGACGTCGCGGATGCGCTCGGGCAGGCTTGCTTCGGACATGCTTGAAATGCTTTGTCTGGCGTGTCGGACGGACGTCATTCGAGACTAATCGGGCGGGGCGGGCTCCGCAATCGCGGGGACACGGTCGCCGCCTCTGAGCAGGAGGGGGGCATATGGCCAAGGCCAAAGTCTGGTACGAGAACCCCAAGGGCGCGGCGCCGGTGCAGGGGCTTTACTCGCATGTCGGCGGCGTCACCGGCGGGACGCTGCTGTTCATCGCGGGGCAGGTCGCGGTGGGCGCGAAGAACGAGGTCGTCGGCAAGGGCGACTTCGCGGCGCAGTTCCGTCAGGTGTTCAAGAACCTGGGTGACGTGCTGAACGGGATGGGCTGCGATTTCAGCTCGGTGATCAAGTTCACCACCTATCTCTGCCATTCGCAGGACATCGAGATCTTCATGGCCGAGCGCGGGAAGCTCTTCCCGAAGCTGTTCAAGGGCGGCGCCTATCCGCCGAACACCCTTCTCGTCATCGACCGGCTGGTGAAGGAGGAGTTCCTGCTCGAGGTGGAGGCGGTGGTCGGGGCGCCTTAGTGGTGCGACTCTGACAGATGATAGCCAGTGCAGGACATCCTCAGTCGTCACCCCGGCCAAGCGGCGCAGCCGCGCGAGCCGGGGTCCATGCTGCCACGGGCGAGATGGACCCCGGATCTCGCTTCGCTCGTCCGGGGTGACGAGGGAAAAAAGGAGCGGGCCTCATCTGTTGGCATCGATGCTCGGCTTCGATTTGGGATGACTCGACAAAAGCCTTGCACCCAAGATGGGCGGAAAACCGCGTACGCCATGCATTTGAGCCTGAATTCACGCGGCGCCTCAGTCATTTCTAAAAACCATTGCAGCATTGCACGGGTTTTGGAGTGATATAATACCGTCGCAACCGACCCACTAATGATTGATCCCAACTCCAAACCCGAACAACATCAGGCTCTACAATGACTGGCATCGCTCGCATCCTTCGGTTCGCCATCCCGGCGCTGGCTCTGTTGACCGCGGCCTGCACCAATCCTCCGGCAACCGACCCATCGGCGTCCGGAACCGAGACGACGGCGCCGAACGCGAACAATCCCTACGCGCGGGATCCGATGGATCCCAACATGAACCCGCATTACATGCGGGGCAGTCGTCACTGAAAAACGTCAGCCTTTAAGCCCCGGGCGCGCGGACATGGCAACCGGGCGGCACCTCCGCACGTAGCGGCGAGAACGGGCCCGAATCTGTCCAGCTGAATCACGCTCTATCGCGTGATTGTCGACCGCTTGGCTGCCTTCGGGCAGCAACGCCCTCGAATGAATCTCGGGCATTCACCCGTGACGAGAATGCATTTCGCGCATTCCGTGGCGGCGCCATATCCGTGGTGGGCGACGACAGCGCCCTCACCCCAACCATGAGGTCCTTCCCATGACCGATACTGCCCGTCTCCTTCGCTTCGCCGTGCCGGCGCTGGGTCTCCTGGCTGCCGCCTGCACCAATCACCCGTCGAGCAACACGGCGGCCTCGCACGCGAACCCGCCGGGCGTCACCAATACGGCTCCGAACGTGAACAACCCGTATGCCACCGATCCGTTGGATCCCAACATGAACCCGGAATATATGCGGGGTGATCATCGCTGAGAACACCGCCCGATGAATCTCTGGCATGCGCCCGTGAGGAGAATGCATTTCCCTCATTCCCTCCGCCGGCCCATGTGCGTGGGGGGCGGCGACCGCCGCCCCCCACTCCAACCCTGAGGTTCTGACAATGACTCGGTTTCTTCGCTATGCCGTGCCGGCGCTGGGTCTCCTGGCCGCCGCCTGCACCAACCATCCGTCCAGCAACACCAACGCCTCGACGAACCCGCCCGCCGTCACCAGCACGGCGCCGAACGTGAACAATCCCTATGCCACGGACCCGATGGACCCCGACATGAACCCGCATGAAATGCGGGGGATTCACTGAGCACCATCCGCCTATAAGCCCCGGTCGCGGCCCACCGCGACCGGACGGCGCCTCGCCAGACCCCGTCGTCATGCACGGTTTTCGCAGTGATGTACAAGCACCGGCGCCGGCGATCCCCCATATGCGTCGGGAGCGGCGAAAGCGGCTCGCACTCCAACCATGAGGTTCTTCCAATGACTGGTATGCGTATCCTTTGCTTCGTCGTGCCGGCGCTGGCTCTCTTGGCGGCCGCCTGCAGCGACGAACACCCGACGACCAACACATCGCCCTACGGCATGCCCGGCGTCAGCAATACGGCTCCGAACGTGAACAACCCTGACGCCACGGACCCGATGGACCCCGAGATGAATCCGCACGACATGCGGAAGGAAAAATAGGTCTGCGTCAGAAGCAGTCGGAAACCGGTCGCGGCCCACCGCGACCGGGCGGCGCTAGCGCTTGATCTTCAGCAGCCGCGCGGCGTTGCCGCCCATGATCCGCGCCTTGTCATCGCGGCCGAGCTTCGGGACGCCGTCGATGAACTCGACCGGCTTGTACATTCCCATGTCGTACGGATAATCGGTACCGAGCAGCACATGGTCGGCGCCATAGGTGTCGATCAGAGTGCGCAGCATCGTCCGGTCGAAGGTGATGGTGTCGAAGTGGAACTTCTTCAGATATGAAGTCGGCTTCTTCTTGATCGTGAGCCGGCAGTCCGGCCGTGCGCCGTGGGCGTGGTCCATGCGCGCCGGATAGAACGACAGGAAGCCGCCGCCATGGGCGGTGACGAACTTTAATTTCGGATAGCGGTCCAGCACGCCGTCGAAGATCAGATGGCTGACCGCGATCGTGGTCTCCAGCGGGTTGCCGATGACGTTGTTGAAATAATGCCGGGTCAGCCGGTCGGCATGGCTGAAGCCGCCGGGATGCATGAAGATCACGACGTCGAGCTCCTGCGCCTTGGCGAAGACCTTGTCGAGTCCCAGCGCGTCGTCGGTCAGGTTCTGGCCGTTGACGTTGGTGTTGATCTCTATGCCGCGAAGCCCCAGCGACTTGACGCAACGCTCGAGCTCGGCGACGGCGAAGTCGGCATTCTGCAGCGGCACCGTGCCCAGTGCCACGAAGCGGTCCGGCCATTGGGCGACGATCTCGGCCAGGCGGTCGTTGATCTTCCGCGCGAGCTGGCGGCCGAGGTCCGGCTCGGTCCAATAGAAGTACTGGTTCGGGGCCGGCGACACCGCCTGGATGTCGATGCCCATCTTGTCCATGTCCTTCAGCCGCACCTCGATGGTGGAGAGCTGCGGGGTGCGGTCCTGTGCCTGCTTCTTGTTCACCTCGCGGGTCGGCGGGTTGGAGAACTTGAACAGCGGCTCGTGCTGAATCGGGTTCAGGTGCGCCACCATCGCCTCGGCGTCGGGGTTGTTGTAGTGGCAGTGGATGTCGACGCGAAGGCTCTTGTTGCCCTTGCGGACGACGCGGCCGCGGCGAGCCGAGGCGGAGGCGCTGCCGGAGCCCATTCCAGCCGGGGCGCAGGTGAACATCATCGTTTGAGAGTCCTTTTTTTAAGTTAGAACACGCCCAGATGCTGGGCGATGAGTGATTGGTTGTCCCGCACGCCGTCCACGCCGCCGTCGTAGACGACCCGGCCGGTGTTTAGCAGCACCACGTCGTCGGCGATCGCCAGCGACATCTTGATGTTCTGCTCGACCAGCACGATCGACAGCCCCTCGCCCTTGAGCCGTTCGATGATGCGGCCGACCTCGGCGACGATCTGCGGCGCCAGGCCTTCGGAGGGTTCGTCCATCAGGAGAACGCGCGGATTGCCCATCAGCGCGCGGCCGATGGCGAGCATCTGCTGCTCGCCGCCGGAGAGCAGTCCTGCCGCCTGGTGCCGGCGTTCCTGCAGCCGCGGGAAGGTGTCGTAGACCCGCTGCAGCGACCACCGGGCCTGGCCGTTGCCGCGCGCGGCGACGCGCAGGTTCTCGTCTACCGAGAGGTTGCGGAAGACGCGGCGGCCCTGTGGGACCAGGCCGACGCCCTTGCGCGCGATGCTCTCGGGGGCCAGGCCGGTGATCGCGTCGCCGAACAGCGCGATGGCGCCGTGGCGCGGGCGCAGGAATCCGATCACCGTGTTGAGGCATGTGGTCTTGCCGGCGCCGTTGCGGCCGAGCAGGGCCAGGAGCCGGCCGGCGTGCAAGGTGAAGCCAACGCCGTGCAGCACATGGCTGTCGCCGTAATAGGCGTCGATGCTGCCGAGCCGCAGCGCCTCAGTGGCCAAGGTAAACCTCCTTGGTGCGCGGGTCGGCGACGACCTCGGCGCGTGTCCCTTCGACGATCACCTGCCCGTAATGCAGCACGGTGATCCGCTCGGCATAGGCGAGCGCCACGTCCATGTCGTGCTCGATCATGACGATGGTGACGTCGCGCGGGATGGTCGTCAGCAGGGCCTGGATGGACTGCCGCTCCTCCTGCGACAGGCCGGCCAGCGGCTCGTCGAGCAGCAGGACGCGCGGCCGCTGCGCCAGCGCCATCGCCAGTTCGAGCCGCCGGCGCTCGCCATAGGACGTCTCGGCGACGATGCGCCTCGCCTTGTCGCCCAGGCCCACCCGCGTCAGCGCCTCGGCCGCGGCGTCGGTGAACGCGCGATAGCGGGTCAGTGGCCGCCACGGGTTCCATCGCGTCGGCGACAGCCCGAGCAGCGACAGCACGACGTTGTGGATGAGCGTCTCGCGCGGGAACAGGGTCAGGATCTGGTAGGTCCGGGCAAGGCCCAGGTGGATGCGGCGCTGGGTCGGCAGTTTCACCAGGTCCTGGCCGAACAGGCTGACCGAGCCGGTGTCGGGCCTGAGGTCGCCGGTGATCAGGTTGAACAGGGTGGTCTTGCCGGCGCCGTTCGGACCGATGATCAGGCGCCGCTCGCCCGGCATCACCTGCAGCGACACGTCCTGGATCGCTGGCAGGCCGCCGAAGCGCTTGCTGAGGCCGTCGATGCTGAGCGCCGCGGCGGTCATGACGCTTTCGCCTCGGCCTTGGGCAGCTTCTGGCCGCGCAGCCGCCGCCATAGCCTGGCACAGCCCGGCACCAGGCCCTCCGGCATGAAGACGACGGTGATCACGAAGATCGCGCCGAGCAGCGTGTTCCAGCGCTCGACATACGAGCTCACCAGGTTCTTCACCAGCGTGATGACGATGGCGCCGACGATCGGTCCCGAGAACGCGGTGGCGCCGCCGAGGATGGTCATCAGCAGGACTTCGGCCGATTGCTGCAGGGCCAGCACGTTCGGGCTGACGAACTGGTTGTAATAGACGTAGAGGAGCCCGGCGACGCCGCCCCAGAACCCCGCCATCACGAAGGCGATGAGCTGGATCATCCACACATGATGGCCGAGCATGCGCATGCGGCGCGGCTGGTCGCGGGCGCCGCGCAGGGTGGCGCCGAACGGTGAGTGCGCCACGCGCCACAGACAGAAGAATGCGACCCCGAACATGCCGACCGCGAAATAGTAAAACGGGACCGGCTGCGAGATGTCGATGCCGAGCGGCGCCGGCCGGCTGCCGAGCTTCATGCCGTTGTCGCCGCCGGTGAGGTTGACCCATCGATACGCCATTCCCCAGACGATCTGCCCGAGCGCCAGGGTGATCATCAGGAAGCCGAGACCGGTCGCGCGCAGCGACAAGACGCCGAAAACGGCCGCGGTCGCGATGGTCAGCAGCAGCGCCAGGATCATCGCCGCAAGCTGGCCGAGGCCCGCCTGGGTGACGAACCAGGCGCAGGCATAGGCGGCGATGCCGAGATACGCCGCATGACCGAGCGAGGTCATGCCGCCGAAGCCGACCAGCAGGTTGAGGCTGAGTGCCAGGATCGCGTAGATGAGGATCTGCGAGGACAGGTTGATATAGAAGTCGTTGCCGACGAGCCACGGCACGGCCAGCAGACCGACGGCGGCAGCGGCGGTGACGGCGAGCCGGTTCATCGAAGCGTGCGGCCGAACAGGCCCTGCGGCAGGAAGACCAGGACCAGCACCATCGGCAGGAAGAGGATGACGTAGGCGAGGTCGGGAAACAGCGCCGTCCCGAAATTATAGACGAAGCCGATGATGAAGCTGCCGACGAAGGCGCCCAGCAGGCTGCCCACACCGCCCAGGATGACCACGACCAGGGCCAGCGGCAGCATGTCGGCATCCAGGCCCGGATAGGCGGCCATGATCGGTCCGCCGATGACGCCGCCGGCACCGGCCAGTGCGGCGCCGAGGCAGAAGACGAGGGTGAACAGCCGCGATACCGGGATGCCGATGCCGCGCGCCATCTGCATATCGTCGACACCGGCACGGATCATCGCCCCCAGCCTAGTGCGGTCCATCAGCAGGTGGAGCAGGATCGCGACGACGACCGCGAGGCCGAGGACGACCAGTCGATAGGTGGGGAATGCCAGGCCCTCGAAGAAGATCGGCCGGCGCAGCGACAGCGGGGCGGGGATCGGGATCGGGTCGCCGCCCCAGGACAGCAGGCAGATGTCGGCGATGATGAAGGAGACGCCGAGCGTCACAAGCACTTGGCCCTGTTCGTTGCCGGCCAGCGCCCGCAGGATGAAGCGCTCGAGAATGCCGCCGAGCACGGCCACGGCGAGGCCGCCGCCGAGGACACCCCACCACAACGTGCCGCCGGTGGCGTTCATCGTGGCGACGCCGAGATAGGCGCCCAGCATGAAAAACGCGCCGTGCGCCAGGTTCGGCATGCGCATGAGGCCGAAGATGAGCGAAAAGCCGGAGGACAGGAGAAACAGGAGGCCGCCCAGGGCGACGCTGTTGAGCGTCTGGATCACCCAGAACTGCATCGGCTGTTTCGCTCGCTTCAGTTGGGGAGCGGGTGCGGCGCCGGCCCGGCGCCGCACCCGCTGTGAGACCGTCTACTGTTCGAGGTTCTTCGCCGGCGGATTGTCGCGCGAATAGACGGCATTCGCGAGATACGCCTTTTCGTCATAGGTCCAGAACTGGCTGACACCAGGATAAACCTTGATCACCGTGTTCTGGTACTTGCTGCCGTTCTTTTCGACCTTGCGTATATAGACATTGCCGACGATGTTGCCGAGGTCGTCGAATTTAACCGGCCCGCGCACCGTCTCCGGAACATTGGTGGCGCGCAGCGCCTTCATCAGCGCGGCTTTGTCCTCGACCTTCGCGTCCACGGCCTTGACCGCCGCTTCGAGGACCGCGCCCTCGGTCGCCGTCGCTGCCGCGTAGAAGCCGGGGTCGACGCCGTACTCCTTGTTCATCTCGGCGACGAACTTCTTGTTGACCGGCGTGTCGAGAGCGGCCGAGTACCAGCAGGCGGAGACGAGGCCCAGCGCTTCGTCGCCCATCGCCTTGAACAGCGACTCGTCGATCGCCGTCATGCCGCCGATCATGTTCACCTTGTCGCGCAGGCCGTATTCGGTGAGCTGGTGCACCCACTTGTAGCCGTTCGAGCCGGCGAAGCCGATGAACAGGCCGTCGAGGTTGGTCTTGAGCTGTGCGATGTAGGTACCGTAGTCGGGCGAAATCAGCGGCGGCCACAGCTTCTGCACGATCTTGCCGCCGCTTTCCTCGAAGACACGCTGGAAGCCGCCGCACATCTCGTGCCCGTAGGCGATGTCGTCCGCGATCGTGGCCATGCGGCCCCATTTGAGGGTCTTCGCAGCGTAATCGGCCGCGGCGTGCGCGCATTGGGAGGAGGTCGAGGTGCCGCGCACGAACCACGGATTCGGCTTGCGCTGCGTCATGTCGTCGGCCGCCGCGACGCTCAGGGTCGGCACGCCCACCTGGCGGATATAGTCGTCGACCGCGAGCGCCGACGCCGCGTCGAGCGGTCCGATCACGCAGTGGACCTGGTTCTTCTCGACGAATTCCTGGAGCTTGGTGCGAGTCACCGCGGGCGCCCCACCGGTGTCGCCGGTGTAGACCTCGACCGGACGGCCCGCGAGCTTGTTGCCGCGATCCTTCAGGAACAGCGTCAGCCCCTGTTCCATCTGGATGCCGCCCGAGGCGAGCGGGCCGGTCTTGACCGTGAGGAAGCCGATCTTGATCGGTCCCGACTGAGCGATCGCCGGTGCCCCCAACGTGGCCAGACCGGCGGTGGCAGCCATGCCCTTGAGAACCGTTCTGCGCTTGAGCTTGTTCATCGCGAGCCTCCCCTCCGAGATGTCGACCGAGCGCCGCGCTTGACCATCGCGGCACTATTTATCGCTTTATAATTCAACGCAGAATATCGCGGCGACGCTTAGGGCGCAAGTTCCGGCGGCGCGCCCTCGGGCAGCCCGAGCTCGAAACTCGTGAGCGTCATCGCGACCAGGGTGTAATAGCCGATCACGCCGACCAGCTCGGCCACGCCCGCCTCGCCGAGCGCCGCGACGGCCTGGCGGTAGATGGCGTCGGGCACCTGGTGGTTGTTCTGCAGGGCGGTACTGAACGCATGCACCGCCCGCTCGGCGGGGTCGGCGAGCGCGGGCGTCTGCCGGTTCGCGATCGCGTCGATCGCCGCGGCCGCGAGCCCGAGCTTCAGCGCGTCCTGCTTGCGCGTGTGCCAGAGATATTGCGCCGACCAGTGGCGCGCCACGGTCAGGGCGGCGATTTGCACCAGCCGGGGCGCCAGCGTCGTGTCGCGGCGCACGAACTCGCCGAGGCCGAAGGCACGCCGGGCCAGCTCGGGGCTGCGCAGCCAGGCCGTGAATGGCCGCGGGGCGCGGTCGCGGGCACCGCCCGGCGCCTGCAGGCTTTCATCGTGAACCCGCCGCTGCGTGTCGGTCATCTCCGCCGGCGTCAGAGGGTCAAGGCGCGCCATGGCGTCGCCTATTTCGGCGGAATGATTGGCAGCAGCACGTACGGCGCCTGGCCCGGCCCGAAATGCAGGGTAGTCTTGCCGCCGAAGATCTCGGGCGGCCGGTCGCGCGGATCGTTATGCAGGAACGGCCCGCAGCCCTTGAGCTCGTTCTTGAAGTTCGACAGCCGGGCCCCCGTCGTCTGCGCGTATTCATAGTCCTTGCCGCGCACGGTGAGGGCGATCCGGTAGCCCCGGGGCACAACGATCGAGGTCGGCCAGATCTCCACGTCGAGCTCGACCGGTTGGCCCGGTGTCAGGGCCTGCACCTCATCATGGGTGTGATAGGGCCGGTACTCGGTGCTGAGCTTGGGGTCGAGCTTGCGATGCGAGGCGCGCAGCCAGCCCTGGCCGATCGGCGTGTGCGGGTCGATGGCGCCCTGGAACACGACCTCCGAGTTGTCGGGGGCGAAGACGCGCAGCACCACGAACAGATCGGCGTCCTTGGTCGACGACGACACGAAGAGCTTCGCCGCCGACGGGCCGGTGATCTCGGTCGCTTCGGTCAGCGGCGCCGACAGGAAGGTCAATCCGTCGCCCAGCGCCGCGTACTCGAGCTTCGCCGTCGCGGTCACCGGCGTCGGGTTCAGGCTGCGGCTGTCCGGGTCGAGATAGAACCGGGTCCAGCGCGTGCGCGCCACCGGCCACTCGCTTTCCTGACGCTCGACGAATTTCTCGCCGGGATGGCGGACCTGCAGCTGAACTCGCGGCTGCTTGTCCCAGCCGTTCTTCTCGCCTTTGAGGAAATAGTCGAAGAAGCGCTTCTGCTGCCGCCGCCCGTAATCGGTATAGAAGTGGGTCCAGTGCTCTATGCCGTGAGCCTCCAGCCACTTGTCCTTGGACGCGGCGCGCACGAAGCCTTCGAAATTGCCGCGCGGATGCAGGCCCTGGCCGCCCCAATTGGCTGCCGACAGGAACGGCACGGTGACCTTCGACCACACCGGCGAGCGGGCCTTGTGATAGTCGTCGTCGAGCGGGTGGGCGAGGATGTCGTTGCCGAACGCGCAGCGGTTCTTCGCCAGCTCGGCGTCGGACAGCGTCTCCGGTCCGCACACGAGCTCGCCGGTAACGCGACTCTTGGGGCCGCGCGTGCCGAGCCCGTATTGCACGGTCTTCACCTGCATGTCGTACCAGTTGTCCCAGAACGTCGACAGGATGCCGCCGTGATGGGTCATGTCGCGATACCAGTCGGCGGCCCCTTCCCAGATGCACATCGCGGTGAGATGCGGCGGCTGCAGCGAGGCGACGTGCCACTGGTTGATGCCGTAATAGGAGATGCCGTTGAGGCCGACCTTGCCGCTGCTCCACGGCTGCACGCCGGACCACTCGATGCAGTTGTAGAAATCCTTGGTCTCGCGCGGCGAGAAGTGATCGATGTAGCCGGGCGAGCGGCCGGCGCCGCGCGAATCCACGCGCACGCAGGCATAGCCGTCCGGGACCCATTTCTCGGGATCGACGACCTCCCAGGCCTGGTATTTGTTCGATGAGCCCGCCGGCACGTCCGGGTGTTTCTCGACCATGCGCTGCCAGGCGCTGGGATAGCCGTCCTGGAATGCGAGGCCCTTCGCGTACGGACCGTAGCTCAGGATGACGGGATAGCGGCCCTCGGCGACGGGCCGATACACGTCGGCGCGCAGCTCCAACCCGTCGTCCATCTTGATCGGGACGTCCCAATCGATCTTCATGCCGTCGCGAATCTCGGTCTTGGTGTCGGCCATCGTGTTCACGTCGTGTGCGGTTAGTGGGTGATTTCCCTCGGCGCGTCCGGCTGCTTCAGCGGATGGGCGCGGGCGAAGCCGTCGATCTTCAGGCACTCGTCGACGACGCGCACGGCCGCGGGGAACGGCGACAAGTCGAGCTTGAACAGACGGCAGGCGACCACGTGGCTGACCAGGCAGATGTCCGCCATGGTCGGCTGGTCGCCGTGGCAGAACCGGCCGGTCTCCTTGTCACCCGTGAGATGAGTCTCGATCGCGCGCAACGCCGTGGCCTGCCAGTGATGGGCCCATTTGTTGACGCCGGCTTCGTCGAGCTTCAGCTCCTTGGCCAGGTAACCGCGCACGCGGGGCACGTAGAGCGGGTGAGCGTCGCTGGCGATGATCTGGGCGAGGCCGCGGACGCGCGCCCGGCCGCGCAAGTCCGCGGGCAGGATCGGCGGCTTCGGATACTTTTCTTCGAGGTATTCGAGGATCGCCACCGACTGGAAGAGCACGGGGCCTTCGCCGTCGCTGATCGCCGGCAACACCATTTGCGGGTTCACCGCCTTGTAGGATTCGGCAAACTGCGCACCGGTCGTGAGATCGATGCTGGCCTCTTCGTCCGGTTTGATGCCCTTGAGGTTCATCGCGATGCGGACGCGGAACGTCGCCATCGAGCGCCAATAGCCAAACAACTTCATGAAGAGTCCTTCCTCGTCTGCCCGACCCGTGCCGACCCGTTTGACGCCGTTGGACCCGGCGTTTACCTTTATCGGACGATAAACAGCGCCAAGGGTGCTGTCCATGCCAACCATTGCGATTTCTCCTCATGACTGCTGACGCGAATCAACCCGCACCCATAACACCGCGACCGACCGCCGACGGTCCGGCGCTGTTCCGTCCCTTCACGATGCGCGGCGTGACTCTCGCCAACCGCATCGTCGTGTCGCCGATGTGCCAATACATGGCCGAAGACGGCCGCGCGACGGACTGGCACCTCGCCCACCTGACGAGCCTCGCGATCTCCGGTGCGTCCCTGGTGATGGTCGAAGCGACCGCGGTCGAGCGGATCGGGCGCATCACCCATGGCTGCCTCGGACTCTACGACGATGCATGCGAGGCGGCGTTGGCGCGCGCGCTCGCGGCGTGCCGCAAATTCGGCCGGGCGAAGCTCGGGATCCAGATCTGCCACGCCGGCCGCAAGGGTTCGGCCCAGGTGCCCTGGCAGGGCGGGCGCGCGCTGACCGGTGTTGACGCGTGGGAAACGGTGGCTCCGTCGCCGGTCCCGTTCTCCGACGGCTGGCCGACACCGCGCGAGCTCGATGGCGCCGGGCTGGAGCGCATTCGCGACGCCTTCATCGCCGCCGCGGAGCGGGCCCTGCGCCTCGGCTTCGATGTGCTGGAGCTGCACAACGCCCACGGCTATCTGCTGCACGAGTTCTTCTCGCCGCTGTCCAACCGGCGGACCGATGACTACGGCGGCAGCCGCGAGAACCGCATGCGGTTTTCACTGGAGCTCGTATCCACCTTGCGCAAGCTGTGGCCGGCGGACCGGGTGCTTGGCCTGCGCATCAGCGGCAACGACTGGGTCGACGGCGGCGCCACCATCGAAGACGCCGTCGCGTTTGCCGAGCGCCTCAAGGCGCTCGGTGTCGATTATGTGTGCGTCTCCAGCGGCGGCATCGATCCCAAGGCCAAGATCCCGGTTGGCCCCGGCTACCAGGTCCCGTTCGCGCGCGAGGTGCGCCGCCGCACCGGCCTTCCCACGCGCGCGGTCGGCATGATCGTCGATCCGAAGCAAGCCGAGGAGATCGTTGCCGCTGGCGATGCGGACATGGTGGCACTGGCGCGCGCCATGCTCGACGATCCGCGCTGGGGCTGGCATGCCGCCGACATTCTGGGGGGCACGATTGCCTATCCGCCGCCCTATGACCGCAGCTTCCCAACCGTGTGGCCCGGCAGCCGCATCGCGCGGCCGCACGCGGCGGGAGCCAAGAAGGCCTGAGCGGCGCTTACAGCCCGCCGGTTCCGTACCGGACACCCAGCTCGCGCAAATAGCGCCGATAGGCGACGCCGAATTTGTCCGAGCGCACATGCAGCTCGGCGCGGAGGTCGATGGGGATGCGCTCCGGACGCTGGGTTTCGACGATCTCGCGATCCTGCTCGAACACCGCATCCTGGCGCCGGCGGATATCGGCCTCGGTCAGCTCGGGCCCGAAATTGATCGCGACGGCGAGCCGGATGACGCAGCTCACCTCGTCGAGCGGCTGCGCCGCCAGCATCATCGCAAAGCAGTCGTTCTCGTTGCCGAGATGGGCTTTCTCCGGATCGACGATGCGGACGAATTTCTGGAAATAGGCCGTGGTCGGCCGCAGCACGCGATAGTGATAGTCCGCGTTCACCGGCAGGGCGCGGTGATCGCCGTAGGGCTGGAACACACGCACCGCACTCGTCCTAAGGCCGTCGGGGCCGGTGAAGACCTCATAGTCGTTGATCGGATCGGGTGCGGCCATCACGCCGTTGAAGCCCGAGTGCACGAACGGGAAATGCGTCGGGTCGATGAAATTCTCGACCGACCGGAATGCATTCGCACCAAAGTGATACGGCCCGGCGTGGAACAGCCGGAACTCCGGCGTGCCGACCTCGGGAAACGGCGGCACGTCATGGGGTGGCTCGCCGAGCGATGCCCACACCAGGCCGTAGCGCTCCTGGACGCGATGCGGAAACGCCCGCGCCTTGGGCGGCGGCGTCATGTCGGGATGGGCCGGGATCAGCACGCACTTGGCGTCGCAGTCGTAGCGCCAGCCGTGATACGGGCAGACCACGGTGCCATCCACCACCCAGCCCTTGGACAGTCGCGAGCCGCGATGGATGCAGAGGTCCTTCCAGACATGGACCTGCCCGGCATGGCGCCAGAGAACGAGCTCCTCGCCCAGCAGGCGGGTGCCGACGAGCTTGCCGTCCACGATGTCGCTCGAAAACGCCACCGCGTGCCAGTCATTGACCAGCGCCGCGTCGGCCGGGGTGCTCTGATCCTGCCGCAGGGCGTCGCCAGAAATCATGGTCCCATGCCATGCAAAGAGGCGGCCAGGGCCGACAGTCTGCGGCCGATCCGATCTCGGGACAAGCCCGGCCCCACACACGTCCGGGGGTAAGCGATGCGGGTGCCGATAGGCCTTGCGCGGCCGGGGCCCGCGTATTAATTTATCAAGTGACCAACAAGGCGCCCGCGCCGCGGGAAACGCGAAGGCCAGGCTTCATGGAACTCGGCTTCTTCACCATGCCGCTCCATCCGCCGGAGCGGAACTACGTCCAGACCCTCAAGGAGGATCGCGAGGCGATCATCCTCGCCGACAAGCTCGGCTACACCGAGGCGTTCGTCGGCGAGCATGTCACCGACCTCGCCGAGACGATCACCTCGTGTCTGACCTTCATCGCCAGCCTGATGACCGAGACCAAGCGCATCAAGCTCGGCACTGGCACGGTCAACCTGCCCAACAACCATCCGGCGGCGGTCGCCGCACACGTGGCGATGGTGGACAACCTGCTCGAGGGCCGGTTCTATTTCGGCATCAGCCCGGGCGGGCTTTTGTCCGACGCCGAGATCTTCGGCAACCTCGACAGAGACCGCACCTCGATGTTCGTCGAGGCGATCGACCACATCCTCGCGATCTGGAGCGGCAGCGGCCCTTACAACCGCACCGGCAAGTTCTGGAGCTTCTCGACCGAGCGCACGATGAAGCTCGAGATCGGCCAGGGCTCGATCGTCAAGCCGTACCAGAAGCCGCATCCGCCGATCTTCGTGACCGTGGTGGCTCCGTTCTCGAAGGGCATCACCGCCGCGGCCGAGCGCGGCTGGCTGCCGATCTCGGCAAACTTCCTGCAGGCGCCGTGGGTGGCGTCGCACTGGCCCATGTACAAGAAGGGCCGCGAGAACGTGGGAGCCGAGGCGCGGCCGCAGGACTGGCGCGTCGCCCGCAGCATCTTCGTCGCCGATGACGAGAAGACGGCGCAGGCCTACGGCAAGGGTCCACAGAGCCCGTACCGGTTCTATTACAAGCAGCTCATGACCAAGCTGATCTCCAACGGCCGGCCGGAGCTGTTCAAGCACGACCGCTCGATGCCGGATTCGGACGTGACGCTCGACTACGTCGTGGACTCGCTCGTGCTCTGCGGCACCGTCGACAGCGTCGTCGACCAGATCCTGAAGTTCCGCGAGCGCATCGGCGATTTCGGCACGCTGCTCTATCCAGGCCACGACTGGGTGGACGCGAAGCTCGGGCGCCGCTCCATGGAGCTGATGGCCGAGAAGGTCATGCCCGCCGTCAACGCGGCGATCGGGAAGTAAGCTCGCACTCTGCTCGTCATGGCCGCAACAAGTGCAACAAGTGCGACCATGACGTGGTAGCGCTCAGCGCACCTTGACGATCTGTCCGGTCTGCGCCGACGCGAAGATCGCCTCGAGGGCGGCCGCCGTGTTGACGATCTGCTCGGCGGTGAACGGGTAAGGCTTCTTGCCGTCGAGCGCGTCGAGCCAGATCTCGAATTCGGCAAGCACCGAATCGGTCGGCGCGAACGCCGTCGTCTGGGTCTCCATCCCGCGTTTGCGCACGATGAGATCGAACTCGCTGCGCGCCTCGGCCCAGCCATGCGAGCCCAGGACGTGATAACGCCACAGATACGGCGTCACCATGGTCGTGCCGAGATATCCCAGCACGCCGCCCGCGAACTTCAGCAGCACCGCCACCGTGTCGCCGGCCGGGTTGGGCAGGATGCGCTTGGCGCACAGCGCGTGCACCTCCTCGATGCGGCCGAACATATTCACGTAGGAATCGAGGATGTGGATTCCCATGCCGGTCATGCCGCCCGCCGGCGCCTCCTCGGGCGAGCCGCGCCACGTCGTCTCCGGCCGCACGTCCTTCAGCCAGTCGGTGCTGTAATTGGCCTCGACCTGCATGACCGTGCCGAGCGAGCCGTCGTCGATCAGCTTCTTGATCTCGGCCATCGGGCGCCAGAACCGCCGATTGTGCCCGACGCCCAGCACCCGGCCGGCCTTGGCGCATACCGACGTCGCGCGCTCGGCATTGGCGCGGGTGAGTGCCAAGGGCTTCTCGCAGAACACTTGCTTGCCGGCGGCGACGACCTTGGCGATCTGGTCGACATGCAGCGAATGCGGCGTGGCGAGAACCACGGCGTCGATCTTCGGATCCTTGAGCGCATCCTCGAACTCGGTCGACAGCTGGAAGCCGTGCTTCGCCGCGAACTCCTTCACCTGGTCCGGTTCTTTCGACACGCCGCGCGCGAAGCGCATGCGGCTGCTCTTGCCCTGCACCGAGGTGACGATTTCCTTGCCCCACCAGCCGAGGCCGACGATCGCCGCGTTCAACATGTCATGACTCCGTGCTCTTATTCCGGATCGCGCTCAATCGCCCGCGGGCGCCGCACGCACCAGCTCGCGGATGACGTTCGGCACGCCGTCGAGGAAGGCGGCCACGCGGTTGGCGACGGCGGTTTCGAAGTCTTCCGGCAGGTCCATGCCGTAAATCCATTTGCGCACGCCCAGATAAAAGATTCCGGCGTGGAGCGCATAGACGTGCTCGAACTCGGCCTCGGTGAGCTTCACCGCCTCGGGAGCGGGCAGGCCGAGCTCGGCGCGGATCTCGGTGACCACCGGGGTGAACACGCGCCGGCGCAGCAGCGCCTGATAGCGCGGATTGAGGCCGACGCCCTTCAGGCCCGAGAACATGTAGATGCGCACCCATTCATAGGTGAGGGTGCGCTGCGCGTAGGCGAGGTAGAACCTGGTCAGGCGCTCGCGCAGCGGCAGGCGGCGGTCCCCCAGCTCGGCCTCGCTGTGCGGATCGAGGCGGGTGACGAAGAACTCGCTGTAGACGCGCTCGATCAGCGCCGATTTGCTCGGGAAATAGCGGTAGAGCAGCGGCTGCGTGATGCCCAGCCGGCGCGCCAGCTCGCGCGTCTGGCCCTCGAACCCGACCTCGGCGAAGAACCGCACCGCCCCGGCCACGATCATGCTCTCGCGGTCGGCGGGCTTCAGGCGCTGGCGGACCGGCTCGCCGCTCTTGCGGTTGCGCCGCCGCTTGGCCTTCGCGATGTCGCGACGCGAGCTCACGGATGTCAGCCGCCCTGTCCGGGATCGGCCTTCAGGCCGGCCGCCTCGATGCCGGCGATCGCGCACAGCTCGTCGCGGTCCGAGGTGTCGCCGGAAATGCCGACGGCGCCGATGACGTCGCCCGCCGCGTTGCGGATCAACACGCCGCCGGGATTGGGGACCAACCGCCCGCCGCTCGCCGCCGAAAGGGCGGTGAAGAACCCCGGGTTCTTCGCCGCGCGGTCGAACAGGGCGCGGCTGCCGAACCCCATGCCGAGTGCCCCCCACGCTTTGCCGTAGGCGATGTCGAAGCGCAGGATGCCCGACTTGTCCTCGCGCTTGAACGCGACGAGGTGGCCGCCGGGATCGAGCACCGCGACGGTGAGCGGCGCGCTCTTGGTCTCGCGGCCTTTCTTCAGCGCCGTATCGACGATGGTCGAGGCCTGGGCGAGGGTGACGGTCATGCTGTCCTCCGATGGTCAATCATGCGGCGTGAGGGGGCGTTTTTTCCAGCCAGTAGCGCACCACGTCGGCGACGTCCTTCGATCCCCAGCCGTCGCGCGCCGCCTGGTCGTAGAGCTCGAGCGTCTTGGCGACGATCGGCAGGTCCTGGCCCAGGCCCTTGCCCTCGGCGAGCATGGTGCGCAGGTCCTTGCGGATGGAATCGACGTCGAACGTCGTCGGGCCCGGATCCTTGCCGCCGATGGCGGCCGCGAGCGCCGGTCCGCGCCCCTTGAGGATGTTGGGGCCGCCGGACGTGTCGGCGAACACGTCGATGAACCACGCCGGGTCCTTGCCAAGATGCCGGCATAGGCTGAGCGCCTCGGCAAAGGCCCGCCAGTAGACGAGGAGCGGCAGGTTGATCGCGAGCTTCAGGCTCGCACCCGTGCCGACCGGGCCGCAATGCTCGACCCGGCGGCAGAGCTGCTTCAGGAGCGGCTCGGCGCGGGCGAAGTCGGCCGCCTCGGCGCCGGCGAAGCCCAGCAGCTTGCCCTCCCGCGCCGGTCCGGTGGTGCCGCCAACCGGGCACTCGACGAACGCGGCCCCTTTGGCTTTGACCTTGTGCGCCAGCGCCTTCGCGGTCTCCGGCCGCACCGTGCTCATGTCGATGAACAGCTTGCCCGCGACGTCGGCGCTCAGCAGGCCCTTTGGCCCGCCATAGACGCTCTCGATGGCACTGGCGTCGGTGAGGATCGTGATCACCGCCTCCGCGGCCGCGGCTACGTCTGCAGGCGCGCCTACGGCCGTAGCCCCGGCGGCGACCAGCGGCTTGGCCTTGTCGGCGGTCCGGTTCCACACGGCGAGCTTGTGGCCCTGGCCCAGCAGCCGCGTGCCGATGGCGGCTCCCATCTTGCCCAGACCGGCGATTCCGAGGTTCATGACTGGCTCCGCCCTCGCGAGTTGCGGTTTTACCGCCGCAAGCTTACTTATCTTTTGATTAGTAGCACGGCGACGCCCGGCCGCCAACGCGGGCCCGATGAAATTTCGGTTGCGCGCGCGGCGCGGCGATCCCAGGATTTGGATCATCAAGGCTGGGCGGGCAATCACAGCCAAACCGGCGGAGGAGGCGACGATGACCGAGTTGCCGATCACCTATTGGTCGCGGGAAAAGATGATGAAGCGCGTGGCGCGCTTCGACCAGCTCCGGGGCTCGGACGGCGGGCTGCCGGACAGCAAATACCCGGAGAGCATCCGCACCCTCTACAACGTCATCGGCTTCCAGCCGCCCGAAGGCGAGGGCGGTGCGAAGACGTCGCCGGTGGGTGCGGAGGCGGCGCGCATGTCGGCGATCCCGATCAGCGAAGGCTTCAATCTCGGCTTCTGCCGCTGCAAGCCGGGCAAGGGTCCGCTGATGCACAATCACGACACCAACGAGACGTTCCTGGCCCTCACCGGCGTGTGGCGGGCATCCTGGGAATCGGCCCCCGGCCAGCTCGAATGGGTCGACCTCAAGCCCTATGACGTGATCTCGTTTCCGGCCGGCGTGCCGCGCCGGTTCGAGAACGTGACCGCGGGCGATCCGGACAAGGACTCGCTGCTGCTGTTCGTGATCGGCGGCGACGCGCCGACCGCCGAATTCACCGACAGCGCCCTCAAGCTTCTCGAAGACGCAGGACTTCCCACCACCTAGGGTGACTCATGGCTGACAGCAAACTCGTCGGGATCATCGGGCTCGGCATCATGGGGGGGGCCATCGCGCGCAACCTCCTCGCCGCCGGCTATCGCATCGTCGGGCACGACATCGACGAGGCGAAGCGGAAGGAGATGGCGTCGGCCGGTGTGGAGATGGTGAACGGCGCCGCCGCCGTGGCCGGCACGGCCGAGACGATCCTCACCAGCCTCCCGAAGGAGAGCGCACTCGAGGCGACGGTCCGCGAGATCGCCGGCGCCAAGCTGCCGCGGCGGATCGTGGCCGAGCTCAGCACGTTTAGTTTGGACGACAAGCAGTCGGCGCAGCGCGTCCTGCAGGAGGCCGGCCACGTGCTGCTGGACTGCCCCTTGAGCGGGACGGGCTCGCAGGCCAAGACCAAGGACCTGACGGTCTACGCGAGCGGCGATTCGGCGGCCATCAAGTCGATCCGCCCGGTGCTGCAGGCCTTCTCCAAGGACGTCTACGACCTGGGCGCCTTCGCCAACGGCAGCCGCATGAAGTACGTCGCCAACCTGCTGGTGGCGATCAACAACGTCGCCAGCGCTGAGGCCATGGTGCTGGGCATCAAGGCGGGGCTAGATCCCAAGCAGATCGTCGAGGTGATCGGCAAGGGTGCCGGCAACTCACGCGTGCTCGAGCTGCGCGGCCCGATGATGGCGGAGAACCGCTACGACGAGCCGACCATGCGCATCTCGACCTGGCACAAGGACATGAAGGTGATCGGCCAGTACGCGACCAGCCTCGGCGTGCCGACGCCGCTGTTCAGCGCCACCTTGCCGATCTACGCCGCGGCCAGCGCCCAAGGCCACGGCGACCGCGACACCGCCGCCGTGTGCGCCGTGCTCGAGCAGATGGCGGGCGTGAAGCGGCGTTAGCGTCATTGCGAGCGAAGCGAAGCAATCCAGAAGTTCCTCTCGGATGGCACTGGATTGCTTCGTCGCTGCGCTCCTCGCAATGACCAGACAAAAAGCCTACAGCCCGAGATAAAACCGCCGGATCAAATCGTTGTCGTTGAGCTCGGCGGCGGTGCCGCTGTGGGCGATCTGGCCGTGCACGATGACGTAGCCGCGGTCGGCGATCTTCACCGCCTGGGTGAAGTTCTGCTCGGCCATCAGCACGGTGAGGCCGAATTGCTGCTTGAGCTCGCGGATCTTCTCGATCATGCGGTTGACGATGATCGGCGCCAGGCCCACCGACGGCTCGTCGATGAGGAGGAACTTCGGCGACGACATCAGCGAGCGGGCGAGGGCCAGCATCTGCTGCTCGCCGCCGCTCATCGAGCCGGCCAGCTGGCGCCGCCGCTCCAGCAGCCGCGGGAACGCCTCGTAGCAGGACGCGAGGTTGCGCGGGATCTCCGGCCGCGCCTTGCGGCGATAGGCGCCGAGCATCAGGTTCTCCTCGACCGTGAGCTTCGGGAACAGCTCGCGGCCTTCGGGCACGATCCCGACGCCGAGGTCGACGATCTGCTCCGGCCGCATCCCGCACAGGTCGCGGCACTCGCCGTCGATTTCCAGCTCGATCGAGCCGGCGGACGGCCGCACCATGCCGATGATGGACCGGATCAACGTGCTCTTGCCGTTGCCGTTGGTGCCGAGCAGGACGACCGTCTCGCCGGTGCCGACATCCATCGAGACGTCGTGCAGCACCTGCACGGCCCCATAGCCGGCGACCAGGTTCCTGATCTTGAGGCTACTCACCGAGATAGGCCTTCTCGACTTCGGGATTCGTCACCACGGCCTGCGGATCGCCGTCGGCGATCTTTCGGCCCGCGACCAGCACGCAGATGCGCTGCGAGAACTTCATCACCGCGTACATGATGTGCTCGATCATCACGATCGAGATCCCCGCCTCGTTCAGCCGGAACAGCAGGGTCAGGATCTCGTCGACCTCGCTGTTCGACAGCCCGGCCATCGCCTCGTCCGCGATCAGGAGCTTGGGGCGCGCCGCCATGGCGCGGGCGAGCTCGAGCTTGCGCAGCTCGACCTGCGAGAGCTGCCGCGCGTCGGCATCCGCCTGCCGGCCGAGCCCGACCTGGTCGAGGATGACGCGCGCCTCGTCGCCGTTGCCGTGCGGCTTTGCCGCCGTCTGGCCGGCGTAAAGCAGCGCGACCTCGACGTTCTCGCGCACCGTCATGCTCCGGAACGGGCGCGGGATCTGGAACGTGCGCGAGATGCCGCGGCGGATGCGCTGATGCGCCACCATGCGGTTCAGGTTCTCGCCCTGGAAGACGACCTCGCCGGTGTCGTTGTGCAAGGTGCCGGTGATGCAGTTGACGAGCGTGCTCTTGCCGGACCCGTTGGGACCGAGCAGGCCGACGCGCTCGCCCGTGCACACCTGGAAGTCGACGTTCTCCAGCGCCACGAAGCCGCCGAAATGCTTGCTGACGCCGCGCGCGTTGAGGATGGCGTCAGGCATATTTCTTCCGGCGGAACAGCGGGGCGAACAGGCCGACGAGGCCATTCGGCGCCAGGGTGACAAAGAGGACCAGCAGCACGCCGACGATCAGGAGATTGAGCGCCGAGGAGATCGTCACCGTGGCCACCTGCTGCAAGGTGCCGAGAAGGATCGCGCCGACCAGCGGGCCGACCCAGCTGGTGGTGCCGCCGATGATCGGCATGGCGATGCTGTTGACCGCGTAAGCCAGGTTGAACGTGCCGCCCGGGTCGACATACGTGACGTAGTAGGGGAACGGCGCGCCGGCGACGCCCATCAGGAAGCCGCTCAGCGTGGTCGAGATCAGCTTCAGCTTCAGGGTCGGCACGCCGGCGCACTCGGCCGCCAGCTCGTCGTCGCGGATCGCGGCCAGGCCGCGGCCGAGCTTCGATGTCTCGACCAGCCGCGCGATCCACACCGACAGCACCGCCAGGCCCAGCATCACCGCGAACAGGAACTGCACGTAGCTCGTGAAGAACTGGACGCTGCGCGGGCGGATGATGTAGACGCCGCGCGAGCCGCCGACGAAGGACCAGTTGACGATCAGGGTGTTGAGCACGATCGCCAGCGCCAGGGTGGCGATGGCGAAGAACACGCCGCGCAAGCGGAGCGTCAGGTACCCCATGAGCAGGCCGAGAACGCCGGTGACGATCCCTGCGATCGGGATCGTCAGCAGCAGCGGCAGCTGGACAGTCTTGTAGATCACCACCGTGGAGTAGGCGCCGATGGCGAAAAACCCGGCGGTGCCGAAATTCACGTACCCGGTATAGCCGCCGAGGATGTTCCAGGCGGTCGCCAGCACGATGTATTGCAGGACCGTATAGCCGGCGAAGTAGACGTACTCGTTGCCGACTCCGACGGCGGCCAAGAACACGAGGACCGCGACGACGATCCCGGCGGCGAGGAAGTTGAGCGACGATCTCACGGGATCACCTGCCGAGCAGGCCGGCCGGCCGGATGGCGAGCGTCAGCAGCAGGAGGCCGAACGACACCGCCGGCGCCCAGGACGGGCCGTAGAACGTCGCGGTGAAGCTTTCAGCGATGCCGAGGATCATGGCGGCGAGCACGGTCCCGGGCAGGCTGCCCATCCCGCCCAGCACGCAGACGGCGAAGACGCGGCCGATATAGTCGCGGCCGATCGACGGCTCGACCGGCTGGATGACGATCAGGAACGCGCCGGCCACCGCGGCGGTCGCGATCGAGATGCCGAAGGCGATTTGCTTGATGCGGATCGGATTGGCGCCCATCAGCTGCAGCGCCCGCTGGTTCTGCGACACGGCGAGGATGCAGCGCCCGATGAACGTCTTCTGCATGTAAAGCTGGACCGCGAACACGACGATCAGCGACACCAGGCACGGCACCGCGAGCCGCAGCGGGAACCCGACATACCCGATCGGGATGCTGGGCCCGATATACCAGGCATTCACCGTCCGGTAGTCGACGCCGAAGACCAGGAGCAGCGACACCTCGGTGATGAACATGATGCCGAAGAAGAACGCGAGACCGCTCAGAGCCTCGCGGCCGCGCCGTTCGAAGCACAGGTAGTAGATGTGATAGATCGCGGCACCGAACACGAAGAACACCGGCGCCAGCACGATCGTGGTGAGGATCGGATCGGCGCCCAGCTTTTCGTTCATGATGTAGGCGATGAACGAGCCCAGGATGATGAAGGCCGGATGGGCAATGTTGACGATGTCGAGCATCCCGAACGAGATCGAGATGCCGATTGACACCGCCGCATAGAAGCCGCCAAGCAGAATGCCCGCCACGATGGCGTTCAAAAACAGGTCGAGCGAAATGTCCATCGTGCGGCTCCGTCCCCCTGCCGGCGCATTTGTTAAGTTTTGAGCCCCCGAGCTCAGAAATTCCTGGGCTCAGAAATCCCTGGGCTCAGAAACCTACGTTACTTGCCCCTTTGAGCGCCAGCATTTCGCGGGCCTCGTCGGCGGTCGCGATCTCCAGGCCCAGGCTTTCGAGGATGGTGCGGATCTTGGTCACCTGCTCGGCATTGCTCTTCGCGAGCTGGCCCTTGCCGAGATAGATGCTGTCCTCGAGCCCGACCCGCACGTTCCCGCCATAGATGGCGGCCATCGTGGTGAACGCCATCTGATGGCGGCCGGCCGCCAGCACCGACCAGTGATAATCGGTGCCGAACAGCTTGTCCGCGATGTGCTTCATATGCACCAGATTGTCGGGATCGGCGCCGATGCCGCCCAGAATGCCGAAGATCGACTGCACCATGACCGGTGGCTTGTAGAGCTTGCGGTCGAGCAGGTGGGCGAGGCTGTAGAGATGGCCGATGTCGTAGCACTCGAACTCGAACTTGGTGCCGTGCGCCTCGCCGAGCTCCTTCAAGGTGAATTCCATATCCTTGAAGGTGTTGCGGAAGATGAAGTCCTTCGTCCCCTCGAGGTAAGGCTTCTCCCAGTCGTATTTCCACTCCTTGTACTTCTCGGCCACGTGGTACAGGCCGAAATTCATCGAGCCCATGTTGAACGAGCACATCTCGGGCTTGGCGCGCAGGGGTGCTGCCAGGCGCTGCTGCACAGTCATATTGTGGCCGCCGCCGGTCGTGATGTTGATTACCGCGTTGGTCGCCTGTTTGATCCTGGGCAGGAACTGCATGAACACCTCGGGATCGGGCGTCGGCCGTCCGTCCTTCGGGTCGCGCGCATGCAGATGCAGGATCGAGGCGCCGGCCTCGTAGGCGCCGATGGCGCCCTCCGCGATCTCGTTCGGCGTGATCGGCAGATAGGGCGTCATCGTCGGCGTGTGAATCGAGCCGGTGACGGCGCAGGTGATGATGACTTTGCGGGACGCGGCCATGGATGGGGTCTCCTACCTTTTCTTCTCGTCATGCCCGCGTCGGTGTCGCGTCATCGCGAGCACCTGAGCGGGCATCCAGAGCAACCAAAAAGACTGGACCCCGGGTCTCGCCGAAGCGGCTCGCCCGGGGTGACGATTTGGCGTTGAAATGCCAGATCGTCACTTTATCGCTTGCGGGTTGATCGGCGAGCCGACCGCCCCGGTGATCGGCAGCGGCGGCCCGCAGAAGAAGAACTCGTAGACCTTGTCCTTCGCGCAGTCGTCGGCGAGGTCCTTGAGGTAGAAGATCTCGCCCATGGTGATGCCCATCGACGGGATGACGATCCAGTGCCAGGGCTGGAACGCCTCGTTGCTCTCGTTGGGCCGCACCTCGCAGCCCCAGGTGTCGGTGATGATCGCGGCGACCTGGTTCTTGTGCAGCCATTCGCAGTTTTCGAACGCAAGCCCCGGCGCGTCGCCGCCGGCGTAGCCGCCCCAGTCGCCGCGATGGAGACAGTTCTCCATCTGGCCGGTGCGCACGACGACGAAGTCGCCGCGCTTGACCTTGACGTTCTGCGCCGCGGCGCAGTCGTCCAGCAGCTTGTTGGTGACCGCGAAGCCGTCCTCGAGGTAGTCGCCGCCGAGGAAGCGTGGGATGTCGAGCAGCACGCCGCGCCCGACCATCTTGTCCTTGGTCTTCTCGATGCCGTTCTTCTCGGCGCCGGCCGAATCGACCAGCCGCGCGTCGTAGCCGTTCCACATCTTCTCCTTGTAGAAGATGTGGCCGAGCGCGTCCCACTGGGTGCCGCATTGCAGCGGCAGGATGAGGAAATCGTCGGCGTAGCGGATCTTGCCCTTGTCCAGCCGCCCGGCCACGGCGTCGACGCCCGAGGCCAGCATGGCGTGGATGGGATTGAACCGCCGGCCCCAGCCGGCCCCCACCTGCGGGCCGTTCTGGTCGAACGGCAGGCCGAGCGCGAAGGTCTTGCCTTTCTTGATCAGCTTGCCGGCCTCGACGATGTCCTGCGGCGCCACGAAATTGAGCGTGCCGACCTCGTCATCCGGCCCCCATTTGCCCCAATTCGAGAGCTTCTGCGCGGTCTGCTCGATCACGTCGAGGGTGACCCATTTCTCGCTCGGCTTTTTCGGGATCATCTTGAGCGGCTTGTCGCCCAAGGGGCGCATCGGGTGTCTGGCGGCCATGTTTCCTCCTCGCGTCTGGTCAGCGCGAACGCCCGGCCGCGGCGCCTATCGGCCGCCGGTCTCGAACGCCTTGGTCCCGCGCTGCAATGTCCTCCCGTACGCGGTGATCCCGCGTTTTTCTTCAGCTAATTAAGCTATCGATAAAAAACCGCGCGAGCAAGGCCGCGCACTGCCGTTTTAACGGTCAGTCGCAGCGGACCGACATCCCGCCGTCGACGACGATCTCGGCCCCGGTGATGAAGCGGGCGTCGTCCGAGGCGAGGAACAGCGCCGCCTTGGCGGTGTCGCGGCCGTCGCCCATGAAGCCGATGGGGATGCGCTTCTGGCGCTGCGCGAGCAAGGTCTGGACGTCGCCGCCGGTGCGCTGCTTGGCCAGCCGCGCCTCGACCATCGGCGTGTGCATCTGGCCGGGCACGACTGTGTTCACGCGGATCCCCTTGCCCGCGTACTGCACCGCGATCACGCGCGCCATCTGGATCACCGCCGCCTTCGTCGCGGCATAGGCGACCTGCGCCGAGCCGGTCCAGCGGATGCCGGATGTCGACGCCGTGTTGACGATGACCCCGCCGCCCTGCGCGACCATCACCGGCAGCACGTGCTTGCAGCCGAGGAAGACGCTTTTCAGGTTGAGGTCGATCTGGGCGTCCCACACCTCCTCGCTCATCTCGACCGGCCCGCCGGGCGCCGAGCCGCCGACATTGTTGAGCAGCACGTCGATCCGGCCGAACCGGCTCTGGCACGCCTCGACCATGGCGCGCACGGCGGCACTGTCGGTGACGTCGCAGCCATGCGTCGCGACCGTGCCGCCGGTCTCGCGGATCCGCTCCAAGGTCTCGGCCATCGCAGCGGCGTCCTTGTCGACGGCGAACACCTTGGCCCCTTCTTCCGCGAACAGCACCGCCGCAGCGCGCCCGTTGCCCCAGCCGGGGCCGACCGAGCCGGCGCCGGTGATCACCGCGACCTTGCCTTCGAGCCTGCCGGCCATGCGGTCCTCCCCGCGTTCAGACGTAAAGCCGTCCCGGATTGTCGATCAGGATGCGGCGGCGGGTCGCCTCGTCGGGCACGAATTTCGCCAGGAGATCGACCAGATCGCCGTCGTCGGGCACGGCACGCACATTGGTGTGCGGCCAGTCCGTGCCCCACAGCACGCGGTCCGGTGCGGCGGCGACGAGGGCGCGCGCGAACGGCACCACGTCGTCGTACGGCCCCGTGGCGTTCGCACTGATGCGGTCGGCGCCGGAAATCTTGACCCAGGCATTCGGACGTTTCAGCAGCTCGAGAAGGGCTTGAAACGGCGCCTGGCCGACGCCGGCGGCGGCCTCGACCCGGGCCATGTGATCGACGATGAACGGCACGGGCAGGCTCTCAAACACCTTCAGATGGCGGACGAGCGAGGGCCCGTCGGTGTGCAGGAGCACATGCCAGCCGAACTCGGCGAGCCGGTCGGCCATGCGGCGCAGGCTGTCGGCATCGGCCGGTGCGCCGAGATGCGGGACGAAATGGAAGCGCGTCGCGCGCAGTCCGGCCTCGTCCAATCGTTTGATCTCGTCGTCGGTCGTGGTCGCGTCGAGGACGGCCGTGCCGGCATAGCGTCCGCGGCCCCGCTTCAGGGCGTCGACAACGATGCTGTGATCGGGACCGTACACCGCCGATTGCACGAACACGGCCCGCGACAACCCCACCCGCTCTTGCATCCGCACATAGGTGTTGAGGCTCGCCTCGGCCGGGGTGTAGCGCCGGCCGGCCGGCAGAGGAAACCGGTCGAACGGCCCGAACAGGTGGCAATGGGTATCCCAGGCCCCGGACGGCAGCGTGAGTGCCTTCGGCGGATGCGGGTCGGGATGGGGTGGCGGCGGGGTCGGAATGCTGGCCATGCCCCAAACCTACGGAACGGCGCGTACGCCACCAAGGGATTTTGTTAGAATTGCCCGCCCCGAGGGGAGAACCGCATGCCGCGCCGCTTCGTCGATCTGTCGATGCACCTGGAAAACGACGTCCAGTCGGACCCGCCGGGCTACGAGCCGCGGATCGAATATTTCACTCACAAGGACAGCGCCAAGGAGGTGGTGAAGTTCTTCCCCGGCCTCAAGGAGTCCGATCTGCCCGATGGCGAGGGCTGGGCGATCGAATGGATCCGGCTGATGACCCACAACGGGACGCATCTCGACGCGCCGTATCATTTCCACTCGACCATGAACAAAGGGGAGCGCGCGATCGCCATCGACGAGGTGCCGCTCGAATGGTGCTTCCAGCCGGGGGTGAAGCTCGACTTCCGGCGTTTTCCGGACGGCTATGTCGTGACCCCTGCAGACGTCGAGGCGGAGCTGAAGCGCATCGGCCACACGCTGAAGCCGCTCGACATCGTGGTCGTCAACACCCGCGCTGGCGGCCGCTACGGCCAACCCGACTACGTCTCCTCCGGCTGCGGCATGGGTCGGGACGCGACGCTGTATCTCCTGGAGCGCGGGGTGCGGCTGACCGGCACCGACGGCTGGAGCTGGGACGCCCCGTTCGTCCATACCAAGGACAAATACGCCGCGAGCCAGAACGCGGACCTGATCTGGGAAGGCCACAAGGCCGGCCGCGACATCGGCTACTGCCATCTGGAAAAGCTGCACAACCTGGAAGCCGTCCCCGGCGACGGCTTCACCATCGCCTGTTTCCCGGTGAAGATCCGCGGCGCGTCGGCCGGCTGGACCCGCGCCGTGGCGATTTTCGAGGCGTGATCCGATGGCCGCCCAGCGCTCAAAGCCCAAGCCGAAGCCCGGTGTGCGCGCCGAAGTGACGGCCCTGCTCGAGAAATTCCCGTTCGTCGCCAAGCGGCCGTCGCGCTATCGCCACCGCGATGCGTTCTATCTGGAGCGTGGCGAGTTCGCGCATTTCCATTCTCCGTATGAGCTCGATCTGAAGCTCACCTGGCCAAACGTCAAGGCGCTGCGGGATTCGAAGGCCGGCGCTCCCGGGCTCAACTTCCGCAAGAACCCCTCGGACTGGCTCGAAATCGACCTGAAGCGCGCCGACCGCAAGCTGCTGCGCTCGCTGCTCCGGACCGCCTACGAAGCCGAACTGGCGCGGAAGAGCTGAACCTCTGACGCACCCTCTCTGCGCTTGCGCGGAGAGGGAAGGGGCCCGCGCGTTAGCGCGGGAAGGGTGAGGTGTGGTTGACACGCGGACCCACCTCACCCGGCTCGCTTCGCTCGCCACCCTCTCCGCCCTGAAGGGCAGGAGAGGGTCAGGAACTCAGCGCCGCGTCCAGAGACTGCTCGACAGCGCTCTTCTCGATATTGCGCACGATGAAGACCAGCCGCGTGCGCTTGTCGTCGCCGGGTGGCCATTGCTTCAGCTGCGTCGGCGGGTGGAACACGTGCTGCACGCCGTGGATCGCGACCGGCCCGGCGGCGCCCTCGACGTTCACCACGCCCTTGAGGCGCAGGAGATCGGCGCCGCGCAGCGACGTGAACGCTTCCAGCCACTGGCGCAATTTCGGCCACGGCAGCGGCCGGTCCCGCGTGACGCAGAAGGCCCGGATGTCGCCGTGGCGATTCACGTCGTGGTGGTGATGCTCCTTTTCTTCATAGGCGCTCTCGTTCAGCCAGTGCTCGATATTGGCCTCGCGGCGCTCGGCGTCGTAGAGGCCGATATCGAACAGGCGCCCGGTATCGACCTCGCCGTTGACCGCGCGGAGCAGGGGGGCTCCCGGGTTGAGCGCCTTCAGGCGTGAGGTCAGCGCCGCCACCGCCGCTTCATCGGCTATATCGCCTTTCGTCATCACCAGCCGGTCGGCCATGGCGGCCTGCTGCACCGATTCCGGTTGGCGGTCGAGCTGGGTCTCGCCGTTCACTGCATCGACCGTGGCGATGATGCCGTCGAGCCGGTAGTGCTCGGCAAGGCCGGCGTCGGTCATCAACGTGCGCAGGATCGGGCCCGGCTCGGCGAGGCCGGTCGTCTCGATGATCACGCGCGAGAACGGCGGGATCTCGCCGCGGGCCCGGCGGCTCCACAGCACGTCGAGCGTGTCGACCAGGTCGCCGCGGACGGTGCAGCAGATGCAGCCGCTCTTCAGCAGGACCGCGTCCTCGAACGCCGTCTCGACCAGCAGGTGATCGATGCCGATCTCGCCGAACTCGTTGACGATGACGGCGGCGTCCTTGAGCGCCGGCCCGCGCAGCAGCGCGTTCAGCAACGTCGTCTTGCCGCTGCCGAGGAAGCCGGTCAGGACCAGGACGGGGACGCGATCTGTGGTCGGGGTGGCGCTCATCGCTGACTTCCCCTTACTATAGCCGCCAAATCGCGATGCCATAAGGCACGCCACTTCGGGAGGGAGCGCCATGAAACGCCGAACTTTGTTTGCCGCGGCCCTGGCCGCCGGCGCCGCCGCCATCATCGGCACGGCCGAGGCAGAGGAGCCGCTCAAGCTCCGCATCGGCTGGGCGCAGGCGCCCGGCCACATGGCGCCGCTCCTCTATCAAAACAAGGCGATCCTGAAGCACTTCGGCAAGTCCTACGTGGCCGAGCCGACCCGCTTCCAGGGCTCGACGCCGCAGATCCAGGCGATCGCGTCGGGCGAGCTGGAGATCGCGGCGTTCGGCGCGCCGGCCATGGTGCTCGCCATCACCAATGCGCGCCAGGACGTGCGCGTCGTCGCTGACGTGATCCAGGACGGCGTGCCGGGCTACTACACGGCACCGTTCCTGGTGAAGAAGAACGGGCCGGTCAAGACGGTGCAGGACCTGAAGGGCAAACGCGTCGCGACCAACGCCATCGGCTCCGCGAGCGACGCGGCCTTGCGCATCTACCTGCGCCGGCATGGGCTGCAGGACCGCGACTTCACCAGCGTGGAAGCGAATTTCGCCAACATGCCGGCGATGATCGCCGACGGCAAAGTCGACATGATCAGTTTGCAGCCGCAATTCGCGCACGGCTTCATCGAGACCGGCGAGTACATCCCGCTGTTCACCACCAAGGATGCGATCGGAGTCTCGCAGATCGTGTTCTGGGCGATGCGTGCCGACGTCATCGCCAAGAACCGGCCGGCCCTGGTCGATTTCTTCGAGGACCATATCCGCGCCATGCGGTGGTTCCTCGACCCGAGGAACCATGCGCAAGCCGTCGACATCGCCGCGGCGGCGTTGAAGGCACCGCGGGAAACCCTGGACTACGCGTTCACCAAAGCCGATTTCTACCGCTCGCCCGACGCACGGCCGATGGTCGACGCGGTCCAGCGCGACGTCGCCGACGCGGTGGAGCTCGGCGTGCTCAAGGAAAGCCTGCCGATCGCGCCGAACTACGTCGACCTGTCGCTGATCGAAGAGGCGAAGAAGCGGATCGACGGGTAGAACAGGGAGTACCCTCGCCCCTTGTGGGAGAGGGTGGACGCCCAGCCTTCTCCCGGGGGCGAAGCCCCCGGACCCCGGGCGCAGAATTTCATTGGGTGTATCCCACCGGATGGGCAACGCTGGCCTGCAGCTCTCAAGCGAACTCGTGCTGGCTGGCGGCTCGACATGAGTCCGCCACCTCAGAACTAATCCGTCTTATTCCGCCGCCTGGGCCATTGCGCCGCCCTGCATGGCGCGCAGCCCGTCGAGGTTCGGCAGACCGAGATGGAGGATCACCGCCGTGTCACGGGCGGTGAACGTCGCCCGCTCGCCCTTGTCGAGATAGAGCGTCGTCATGTGGCGGAACGGTTCGCGCTCGAGCATGCCCGAGCCCGCGAGCACGAAATAGACGCCGCGGCCGGCGACGCTGTGCACCGCTCCGGCGTCCAGCTTCAGGAAGCTTATCGCGGCGCGGCGCTCGGTGAACACGCCGACCAGTTTCTCGGAAACGCCTGATGCGCCGTCCACCGGCACCCAGTCGTAGTTCGCCGGGTCGAGGAACAGCGGCGATTCATAACGCGGCTTCGGGTAGGCCATCGGCCGGCCGTTCACGTGCTCCCAGATCGCCTGGAAGGCATCGAGATTGACCTTGCCGTCGTTGGCCTCGCGGCGGTGGAACACGCCGTCCTTGAACTCGCCGAGCTTGGCCAGCTCGTCCATGCCGGCCTTGACCTGCTGGCGCGACAGATAGCCCGATCCGCTGGCGCCACCGAACTGCAGCACCAGTGCGGTGGAGACCTCGCCTTCCTTCTGGCTTTGCGGGCCGTAGGACATGCCCTCCGGGAAGTAGCCGACCATGCCTTCGTTCAGCTTTCCCGTCTTGTCGAAGTCGAGCTTGCCCTCGAACGCGAACCGGATTTGCTCGAAATTGTGGCGGTGGCGCGGCGAATAGAAGTCGCCCTCGTTACGCCCGAGGACCAGCGAGAAGTTTCCGAGGGTCCCGGTCTCGCCCTCCATCAGGGTCCGCGAGTGGAACGTGCCGCCCCGGTATTCCAGGCCGCGTTTGAACGGAACTTCGTCGCCGTGCACGATCTTCATGGGGTCCTCCGCGCCGAAACGGTTATGGCCCCCAGGATATAGGGAATGCCGGTCGGGTGGGAGAGGGTGCTTCATGACCACGTGCGTCCCCCTTTTTTGCTTCATTGCACCGCACACCGGCCGTGGTATAGCCTGCTGAATAATCGATAAATAAGCCGTTTGACGCGTAGCTGGGAGGCTGGATGCGGTTGCCGAAAAAATTGATCTGGGCGTGTGTGCTGAGCTTGGCGGGTGCCGGTGTGCTTGCCGCTTCGATGGCCCCCGCCTTTGCGCAAAGCCAACCGGTCAAGATCCGCATCGGGTGGGCGCAGGCACCCGGCCATGTGGCACCCCTCCTCTACCAAGGTCCCTCGAAGGCGCTGCTCCGGCACTACGGCAAATCCTATATCGGCGAGCCGGTGCGCTTTGCCGGCGGCACGCCGCAGATCACGGCGATGGCCGCGGGCGAGCTCGAGATCGGCGCGTTCGGCGCCACTGCGTTCGTGATGGCGGTGACCAACGCGCGCCTCGATCTTCGCGTGACGTCCGACGTGATCCAGGACGGCGCGCCGGGGCACTACACGGCACCGTTCGTCGTCCGCAAGGACGGCGGCATCAAGACGGCGCAGGACCTCAAGGGCAAGCGCGTCGCCAGCAATGCGATCGGCTCCTCCAGCGACACCGCGATGCGGGTCTATCTGCACCGGGCCGGCCTCAAGGACAGCGACTTCACGACCGTCGAGGCGAACTTCGCCAACATGCCGGCGATGCTCGCCGACGGCAAAGTCGATATGATCAACATGCAGCCGCAATTCGCGCACGGCTTCATGGATACCGGCAACTACGTGCCGCTGTTCACGACGAAGGACGCGATCGGCACGTCGCAGCTGGTCTTCTGGGGGATGCGCGCCGACTTCGTCGCCAAGAACCGTGCGGCGCTGGTCGACTTCTATGAGGATTACATCATCACGCTGCGCTGGTATCTCGACCCCAAGAACCACGACGCAGCGATCGCCGCCGCGGCGTCGGCGCTGAAGGTGCCGCCGGAGAGCCTCGGTTATGCGTTCGGCGAGGCCGATTATTACCGCTCGCCCAATGCGGCGCCGGATGTGCCGGCGATCCAGCGCGACATCGACGACGCGGTGACCATGGGTCTGCTCAAGGACAAGTTCCAGCTGGCGCCGCGCTATGTCGATCTGTCGTTGATCGCCGAGGCGGAAAAGCGGCTCGCGGAGTGAAAGGCATGGTCGCACTTCCCACCCGCTCCCGGGGTGCCGGGGGCTTCGCCCCCGGAAAAAGACCAAGGGCGCTCGCGACCTCCCCCGCTAGGGGGGAGGTGAATGGGTGCGCTCCTTCCTCTCATCCCCGTCGACGGGGGAGGGTAGGGTGGGGGTGAGTTCGAAAAGCACAGTGGGCGCTGTGGGGCGCTGACGACATGGCCGAAGGCAACAGACTGGCGGCGGCGATCCGGGTGGAGGGTGTGAGCCACGTCTACCGCCCGCCGCGCGGCAAGCCGGTGCTGGCGCTGGACAAGATCACGCTCGAGGTGCGCGAGCGCGAATTCCTGGCGCTGCTCGGACCGTCGGGTTGCGGCAAGAGCACGCTGCTCTACCTGATGGGCGGCTTCATGCCGATCTCCGAGGGCTCGATTTACGTCGGCGACCGGCCCGTCACCGGTCCGGGGCCGGATCGCGGCATCGTGTTCCAGCACTTCGCCCTCTTCCCGTGGAAGACGGTCCGCCAGAACGTGCTCTACGGGCTCGAGAAGCTCGGGCTGCCGCGCGAGGAGCAGATGCGCCGCGCGCAGCATTACATCGACATGGTGAAGCTCGCCGGCTTCGAGGACAGCTACCCGAACCAGCTCTCGGGTGGCATGAAGCAGCGCGCCGCGATCGCGCGCACCCTCGCCATCGACCCGCAGATCCTGCTGATGGACGAACCGTTTGGCGCGCTCGACGCGCAGACCCGCAGCCTCATGCAGGAAGAGCTGCTGTCGATCTGGCAGCGGACCCGCAAGACGGTCGTGTTCGTCACGCACGACGTGCAGGAAGCCTGCTATCTCGCCGAGCGCATCGCGGTGATGACGGCGCGGCCCGGCCGCATCAAAACCGTCCTCGACTCGCGCTTCGCCGAGAAAGGCCCCGGCCTCCTGAAGTCGCCCGCCTTCGTCGAAAAGGTGGACTATGTGTGGAACCTGGTGAAAGGCGAAGCGATCGCCGCCCAAGGCGGGGCGGCAAAGGCCCCGGGAGTCCAAAGGTAACGTCATGATCGCGACGTTGTGGCGCTACACGCCGCTTTTCATGCTGATCGTGATCTGGGAGGCGGGGACGCGGCTCGGCATCATCTCCAAATGGGCGCTGCCGACCTTCGACAGCGTGGTCATGGCGTGGGTCGGCCTGCTCGACGGCGGCGAGCTGCTCGTCCACGCCGGCGCGTCCTTGATGCGCGGCGGCGCCGGGCTCGGCCTCGCCATCGTCGTGGGCACGGTGCTCGGCATCCTGATGGCGTGGGTCCGGCCGGTCCGGATCATCTTCAATCCGATCGTGCAGGTCTTCTACCCGATGCCGAAATCGGCGCTGATCCCGATCATGATGCTGTGGCTGGGGTTCGGGCACGCGTCCAAGATCATGCTGATCTTCCTCGGCTGCATGCTGCCGGTGACCCTCAGCGCGTTCAACGGCGCCCGCGGCGTCGACCATGTCCTGATCTGGTCGGCGCGCAGCCTGGGCGCGTCGCCGCGCCAGGTCCTGTGGGAGGTGATCGCCCCGGGCGCGCTGCCGGAGATCCTCGCCGGCATCCGCACCGCGATCGCGCTGTCGTTCGTGCTGCTGGTCAGCTCCGAGCTCGTGGTGTCGCGCGAGGGCCTTGGCTACCTCATCGGCTGGCTGGGCGATGGCGGCGTCTATAACGGCATGTTCGCGGTGGTCCTGACCGTCGCCGGGCTCGGCTTCATCGCCGACCGCGGCTGGCTGATGTTCATGCGCCGGGTGCTCTCATGGCGGGACTGATCGGGACGGGAATGGGCGACGCCGGAATGAGCGAGGGGCAAGCCACCGCCATCGCGGCGCCGCCGGCGGTGGAGACGCGTCTCGACGAGCCGCCGTCGATGTCCCTCTTCGGCATCGGCCAGCAGGTCCTGATCCGGTCCGGCTCCGTCATCGCGGTGCTGATCGGCTGGGAGCTCCTGGCGCGCAGCGGCATGTTCACGACCTTCCTGCTGCCGCCGCTGTCGCTGGTGCTGTCCCGGGTGTGGGAGGACGCGGCGTCGGGGGCCTTGTGGGTGAATCTCGGGCTGACCCTTTACCGCGCCGCGGTCGGGTTCGTCATCGCGGCCGCATCCGGCGTCGTTCTGGGCATCCTGATCGCGCGCATCCGGGTCGTGCACTGGCTGTTCGATCCGGTGGTGTCGGTCGGCTTTCCGATGCCGAAGATCGCGTTCCTGCCGGTGTTCATGCTGTGGTTCGGGTTGTACGATTTCTCGAAGATCTCGATGATCGCGTTCGACTGCGTCTTCCCGGTGATCGCGTCCACGGTCGCGGCGACGCAGGCGGTCGAGACGTATCTCGTCTGGTCGGCGCGCAGCCTGGGCGCCAAGGAACGGACGATCCTGTGGGAGATCATGCTGCCGGCGGCGCTGCCGCAGATCCTCACCGGCCTGCAGATCGCGCTGCCGATCGCGCTCATCGTCGCCATCGTCTGCGAGATGCTGATGGGCGGCGAAGGGCTTGGCGGGGCGATGATCCAGTCGTCGCGCTTTGCCGATTCACCCGGCGTGTTCGCCGGCATCGTCGAGATCGCGATCGCCGGCTGGGGCGTGATCAAGGGCCAGGAATGGGTCCGCCGCAAGCTCCTGGTGTGGCACCAGGAGACGCAGAACGTCGCGACGGTGTGATACTGATAATTGATTGCCGTGAGTAACCCGCGCGCCCGGATGGGCGCGCGCCGGCGAGCATTTAGGGTTGGTCAGGTGCTTTGTGCCGTAGGCGCAAACACCGAGGCGGCTAAATGCGAGCCGGTCAGAAAGGAGCTTGAATGCCCGACAAAGCGTTGAACATGCGCCTGATCGCGCACGACCAGCTGGGCGATTTCGGCGGCATGGGCGAGGGGATCAGCCTGCAGCTCAAGGGCGGCCGGCGCATCCTGTGGATGGCGCATGAATCGGCGCCGAAGAACTTCACCGGCGTCGACGTCACCGATCCGCGCAAGCCTAAGGTGATCGTGCAGACGGACCTGCCGCATCGCGGCATGCGCTCGAACTCGCTCGAGGTCTGCGGCGATATCATGGCGGTCGCCTACCAGACGACCAAGGCCGGCGACAAGCCGGCGGGCGTGGAGCTGTTCGACATCTCCAACCCCGAGCAGCCGAAATCGATCTCGCTGTTCGACTGCTCGGGTCCGCATTCGCGCGGCGTCCACCAGGTGTGGTTCGTCGACGGCGAGTACGTCCACTTCGCCGGCGGAGCGGCGGATTTCCATCCGCGCAATCCGCTCGACGACCAGATTTACCGCATCATCGACGTGAAGAACCCGGCCAAGCCGCGCGACGTCGGCCGCTGGTGGCTGCCGGGGACGCGCGAGGGTGACGATGCGCCCGCCCCGGCGCGTCATCCGGCGTTCGACGCCGGCATCCGCGTCCACAACACGAACGTGTACCCCGACCGGCCGGACCGCGCGTACATCGCCTATATCGACGGCGGCGCCATGATCCTCGACATCGCGGACAAGTCGCGGCCGAAGCTGGTCAGCCACTGGAACCCGCATCCGCCGAACAACGGCTTTACGCATACGGTGCTGCCGCTGTTCGACCGCGACCTGCTGATTGTCAGCGACGAATGCGTGCGCAACAACGGCGAGGACTGGCCGAAGCTGTGCTGGGTGCTCGACGCACGCGTCGAGACCAACCTGGTGCCGATCGCGACCCTGCCCGTGCCGCCGGTCGAGGAGTTCCGCAGCGCCAAGGGGCGCTACGGCGCGCACAACATGCACGAGAACCGTCCCGGCCCGGCCTACCGCTCGAGCACCAGGATCTTCAGCACCTGGTTCGGCGGCGGGGTGCGCGTCCACGACCTGAGCAATCCGTATCAGCCGCGCGAGATCGCCCATTACGTCGCCGACGCGCCGAAGGGCTCGAAGATCGGCTCGATCCAGATCAACGACGTCTATGTCGACGAGAACCAGCTCGTCTATGCCATGGACCGCTTCTCCGGCGGCCTCTACGTGCTCGAGATGACGGTGTGAAACGTCACCCTTCGTGACGCTTCGCTCCTCAGGGGTGAGGCGCTATTTAGGACCTCATCCTGAGGGATCGTCCTGAGCAAAGCGAAGGACGATCGTCTCGAAGGATGACGTCAAAAATCCGGCACGCCCGGCGTGATGTCTCCCAATACGGTTGCCTTGAACGGGCTGGACGGCATCCGTTCGCCGCGCCAGAACGCGACGAACTCCGGCGGCAACGCTCCGCGGAGCACGGCCGGATCGCCCTTCGCGATCTCCGCGGCGGGAATCTCGATCCGCTGAATGCCGGCGGCGTCCAGAGATTGTCGCCGGGCGTCCCAGGCGGCGCCGCGGGCGTCATCGCCGACAACGTCGACAGCGATAGGGCGATCGCCCGTCCAGAACGCAAAGTCCACCCGCAGGCGCTGATCCTCCCCGACTGCGACATGGGCGCGAGGCAATGGCCGCAGCGCGCTGAACGCATAATCCGGGGCCGTGAACAACCCGCCGAACGGGCGCACGCGGGCTTCGATCTCCGCCCGGTCGGCGGCGATCACGCCGTCGATGAACTTGAAGTAGAGCGCCACGAACTGCCGCGGCCGCTTGGCGAACGGATCGCAGAACCCGGTGATGTGATCCCTGAGAATCGCCATGCGCTCGGCGGCTGTGCCGCTCGCGGCCTTCGCCGGCAGCTCGCTGAACTCGTACGGCCCGTCGTTCAGCCTCAGGGGATCATGCGCGTCCGGATCGATCTCGACGCGCGGCGCGTTGCTGTCCGGCCGCCATTCCGCCGTGCCGTAGGGGATTACGAGAGACATTATTCCCTACCCTCCCCCCCTGCGGCGGAGGGTAGGGAGGGGGGGCCCAGAGGAAGTGCGCCTCGGATCATGTCCGCTACCCCGTCCAGATTTGCCAGTACGTCGTTGTTTCAGAATCGAAGCACTCTAAAGCCTTGATGCTCGAGCCACGCAGTGTGTGCCGTATCTGCCGCGGCTCGCTCCGCGTGTTGGCCACCACCCACCTCGTCATCGGAACCCCTCACCCCAACCCTCCCCCGCAAGGGGAGGGGGAGCGCGGATCACAACAAATTATTATCGCTGCCGAGGCCCAGCATCACCTTGCCGTAGGTGGCGCCGACGGCGTCGAAGGCGAACGAGATGTGCCCCGCGGCGGCGTGGATGTCGCGCCAGGCGCGCTGGATCGGCTGGTGCTCGTACAGCCCGCCGCCGCCATAGGCCTCGAAGATCAGGTCCACCGCGCGCACGCATTGGCGCACGGCAAAGGCCGCGTCGCGCCGGTAGCGGACCTTCTGCTCGAGCGTCGGCACCTGGCCGGACGCGGTGACCCGCGTCGCCTCGTCGGCGGCGCGGCGCATCAAAAGCTCCGCCGAATCGACGAGGGCGGCCGCCTCGGCGACGCGCACCTGGATCGTCGACAGCTCGGCGAGCTTGGCGCCCGTATAAGACGCGGCACGGTCGCGCGTCTTCTTGACGAACCCCTCGACGGCGCCCTGCGCCATGCCGAGGATGGGGCCGCTGATGCAGAACTGGAACAGCGCCATCAGCGGCAGCCGATAGAGAACGCCGGGGTTGCGCGCCGTTCCCGGCGTCGGGCCGCCCCTTGTCGCGTCCATCGCGAGGCTGCGATGCGCCGGCACGAACACGTCCTTGATCGCGAAGTCCTTGCTGCCGGTGCCGCGCAATCCCGCCACGTGCCAAGTGTCGATCACGGTGTACTCTGGCTTCGGCACCAGGAACATCCGGGCCTCGGGCGCGCCTTTTGCGTCGGCGGGGGCGACCATCGCGCCGACCATCAGCCACGTGCACGGGTCGATGCCGCTGGAGAACGGCCAGCGGCCGCTGATCCGGTAGCCGCCCTCGACCGGTTGGGCGCGGCCCGCCGGGAAGACCAGCGACGAGCCGATCAAGGTGTCGGGCGAGGCGCCCCAGATATCGTCCTGCGCTTCCCCCGGCCACATGCCGAGCATCAAGTGATGCACGGCGAGGTTCCCGTACACCCACGCGCTGGAGCCGCAGCCGCGGCCGAGGATCCCGCACAGGTCGGTGAACGCGCCGTACTCGAGCTCGCTGCCGCCGACGGCGCGCGGCTGAAAGGCGCGGAACAAGCCGGACTTGTGGAAATCGGCGATCGTCGCGTCGGGAATGCGCCGCAGCCGCTCGGCCTCGGGTGCCCGCTCGACCAGCGCCGGCACCAGCCCCTCGGCGCTCTTCACCAGATCGTCGAAAGACGGGATGGGCTTGGTCACGTGCCTCCCTGCGGCGCGTTCGCCAGTTATCGCTTGATCATTAAGTTAGAACAGGTCTTTCGGCGACACAACTACCCCGCCGCGATCTTCGCCTTCATCGCCGCGGACCAGCGCTCGCGTGGCAGGGGTGCGGCACCGGAGCGTTCGCGGACCAGCGCCTCGGTCTTGGCCAGGATCGCACTCGCGGGTTCCGTCAGGTCGAGCGGCTCGCCGCAGGGCTGCTCCACGTGCCAGGGCGAGGCGGTGTAGATCTCGACGCGGTTGCCCTCGGGATCGTGGAAATAGACGCTCCAGGCGTTGCCGTGGTTGCGCGGGTTGAGCTCGGCGACCTTCTCGGCGGCCAATCCGGCGTAGTACTGCCGGAGGTCCTCGAGGCTCTCCACCTTGAACGACAGCTGATTGACCGTCGTCGGGGCATTCGCGCCGCGGCCGGACGCCATGACCAGCTGGTGGTGCTCCTCGGGGCTGCGGCTCATGAAGGCGACGTGGCCGCCCATGTGATAGGGGCCGGTGTCGGTCACGATCAGCCCCAACACGCGGCTGTAGAACGCGACCATGGTGTCGAGGTCGCGGACGAAGATTCCGGCGTGGGTGAACTGCGCGCCGGGAAATTTGCTTGGCATGGCGTCTCCTCCGGTTCCCGCTATTATAGGGAAATGATTCGCGCCGTGCTCGCGCTCCTCATGGTGGTGCTGGCCGGACCGGCCGGCGCCCAGGATTATCCGCAGCGCCCGATCCGCTTCGTGATCGGCTTCGCGCCGGGCGGCAGCTCCGACCTGGTCAGCCGGCTGGTCGGGCAGAAGCTGTCGGAGCGCCTCGGCCAGCCGGTGATCATGGAGCAGAAGCAGGGCGCCAGCGGCGTGATCGCCCAGGACATCGTCGCCAAGGCGCCGCCGGACGGGCACACCATGGTCCTGCTCACCGGCGGACATCCGGTGAGCGCCGTCACCATGAAGCTGCCCTACGATCCGGTGCGCGGGTTTTCGATGGTCTCCGTCGTCACGTCCTATCCGTTCGTCGTCGCGGTGGCGCCTGGCTCGCCGCTGAAGACGATGGCCGACCTCGTCGCCCGCGCCAGATCGGACGCGCCGGCGCTCACCTATGCGATGAGCGGCCCGGGCAGCGTCCACAACCTTCTGGGCGAGCTGATCAACATCGAGGCCGGCATCGGCATGGTGGGCGTGTCCTATCGCGGCGCGGCGCAGGCGCTGATCGATCTCACCACCGGCCGGGTCGACGTCATGGTGGAGACGGCGACGTTCTCCTTCGAGAAGATCCGGGGCGGCGAGATGCGGGCGCTGGGACTTTCGGCGCCGACGCGCTATCCGCTGATGCCCGACGTGCCGGCCATCGCCGAGACGCTGCCCAATGTCGAGGTGAACTCCTGGCTCGGGCTCGCGGTGGCGCCCGGGACGCCGCCCGCGACCGTCGACCGCCTCAACCGCGAGGTCCGCGGCATCGTGGAGCTGCCCGACGTGCGCCAGCGGCTGGCCGAGTTCGGCGGCGTGCCGACCCCCACCACGCCGGATGAGATGCGCGCTCGCATCGAGCACGAGATCGAGCGCTGGCGGCGGGTGGTCACCCTGAAGCACATCGAGGTGCAGTAGGCATGGCACGGCGCCGGTGATACGGTGACGCACACACGCGGCAGAACCAGGGGAGAGAGACCGTGAAACTCGTCTATTTCAACAACTTTGCGCTCGGCGTTCTCAAGGGCGACTCGGTCGTGGATGTGTCGGCGGTGGTGAAGGACATCCCGCATACCGGCCCGCACAACCTGATCAGCGGCGTGATCGAGCGCTTCGGCGAGTACCGCAAGCGGCTCGAGGAGGCGGCGCAGAAGGGCCAGGGCGTTCCGCTGGCCCAGGTGAAGATCCGCCCGCCGCTGCCCAAGCCGACGACCATCGTATGCATGGCGGTGAATTACATGGAGGACGGCACCCGAACCGAGGCGGCGCCGATCAATGCCTTCCTCAAGGCACCCAACGCGATCATCGGCCCCGATGAGACGATGGTGCTGCCCGATGCGCCGGCCACCATCTTCGAGGGCGAAGCCGAGGTCGCGGTGGTCATCGGCAAGCGCGCCAGCAACATCAAGGCCGCCGACGCCATGAGCTACGTGTTCGGCTACGCCAACTTCATCGACGGCTCGGCGCGCGGCCTGCCGCCACAGGGCAACACCTTCTACCAGATGAAATCGCGCGACACCTTCGCGCCGGTCGGGCCCTCGATCGTCACCGCCGACGAGATCAAGGACCCGCACAAGCTCCAGGTGAAGCTGACGGTGAACGGCGTGGTGAAGCAGAACTTCAACACCGACGACATGGCGCACAAGATCGAGCGCTGCATCGAGTGGGTGACCTCGATTCACGCGCTCGAGCCCGGCGACATCCTCGCCACGGGCACCAACCATCGCGGCCTGTCCAGCTTCATGGACGGCGACAAGATCGAGCTCGAGGCCGAGGGGCTCGGAAAGCTGCGCATCGCCGTGCGCGATCCCCTGAAGCGGACCTGGGCGCGGGACACACGGCTCGAACACGCGGACAAGCGCCTCGAGGGCGTCCACACGCCGCAGCTCACCGGCAAATACGCGCCGGCGACGAAGTAAGTAAAGGAGCGATGGCGCCCCAGACCAAGGAACGGCACGGGTTTCTGTCGACGTCGCCGGCGCTGCCCGGCGACCGCCGGCTGGCCCTGACCGTTTTGGTTCTGTCGGCGGTGGCCTTCGTCCTGGCCGCCCCGTTCGCCCGCCTCCCGTTGCCGCGGCTGGACGCGTTCATCCCGAGCTATCAGGCAGGGATGGCGCTCTGCGATCTGATCACCGCCGTGCTGCTGTTCGGGCAGTTCGCGATCCTGCGCTGGCGGGCGCTGCTGGTCCTGGCCGCGGGCTATCTGTTCACGGCGGTGATGGCCTTCGTGCACGCGTTGACCTTCCCCGGCCTGCTGACTCCCGCGGGCGGGCTCGGCGCCGGGCCGCAGACGACGGCTTGGCTGTACATGTTCTGGCACAGCGGCTTCCCGTTGGCGGTGATCGCGTATGCGCTGCTCAAGGATCGCGACCGGGCCCGGCGCCCGCCGCCGGGCACGCGGCGGCTGGTGGCGCTCAGCGTCGTCGTCGTCCTGGCGCTCGTTGCGGGCTTGACGGCGCTGACGACGGTCGGGCATGCGGTCCTGCCGCGGGTCATGCAGGGCAACAGCTACGCGCCGGCGCTCACTGCCGTGGTGTCCTGCGTGTGGGCGCTGAGCCTTGTTGCCCTTGGCGTGCTGTGGGTCAAACGGCCGCATTCGGTTCTCGATCTCTGGCTGATGGTGGTGCTGGGCGCCTGGCTGTGCGATATCGCGCTCAGCGCCGTGCTGAACAACGCCCGCTTCGATCTCGGTTTTTACGCCGGGCGCGTCTACGGGCTTCTCGCCGCGAGCTTCGTGCTTCTGGTGCTGCTGGTCGAGACCACGGCGCTCTATGCGCGGCTGGCACGGCTGTTCGAAACCGAGCGCGCCGACCGCGAGCAGCGGCTGCGCGAGGTCGAAGCGGAGCTGATCCATCTTTCGCGGCTGAGCGACCTCGGACAGATGGTGTCCAGCCTCGCGCACGAGGTGAACCAGCCGCTCGCCGCGGTGAACAACTACGTGGCTGCCGGCCGCGACCTGATCGACGCCGGCGATGTGGCGAAGGCCCGGGGGATGCTCGAAAAAGCCGCGCAGCAGACGGTGCGCGCCGGGTTGATCATTCAGCGTCTGCGCGACTTCGTGAAGAAGAAGCAGACCGAGCGCCGGGCCGAAGACCTTCGCGACACGATCGAGGAAGCCGCGGCCCTCGCCCTCGCCGGGCCGGAAGGGCGGACGGTGCGGCTGGACGTTCGCGTGGCATCGGGGACGGCGGCCCTCATCGACCGCATTCAGATCCAGCAGGTGCTGCTCAATCTGATCCGCAACGCTGTCGAGGCGATGGCCGCCGGTCCGCGCCGCGACCTAACGATCGTGGCCCAGGCGGCCGCCGACGAACTGATCGAGATCAGCGTCTCTGACAGCGGCATCGGGCTGGCGAAAGAGGCGCGCGAGAAGCTGTTCGAGCCGTTCGTCACCACGAAGGCCAACGGACTCGGCGTCGGCCTGTCGATCTGCCGCTCCATCATCGAGACGCATGGCGGCGGCATCTCGGTCGCCGAGAATCCGGGCGGCGGCACGGTGTTCCGGTTCACCGTGCCGCGCGCGTTCCCGTCAGCCGCCGCGCGTCCCGCGTCCGGAGCCGCGGCGTAGCGTTACTTGTTGATGACGGCGGCGGCGACCTTCGCGATCGCTTCGTCCTGCGAGCCGGTGCCGCCCGAGCAGCCAACCGCGCCGATCAGCTTGCCGCCTTCGATCAGCGGAATGCCGCCGCGGGACGCGATCACGTCGTCGAGCGTCGCGATGTAGCGGAAGCTGCTCAGCTGCATGCCGTTCTCGAAGATCTTGGTCTCGCGGCGGAACTTGGCCGCCGTGCGCGCCTTGTGCTCCGAGATCGCGATCGAGGCGAGCTGGGCGCCGTCCATGCGCTCGAAGGCGACGAGGTTGCCGCCGGAATCGACCACCGAGATGTTCATCGGCCAGCCGCGCTTCTTGGCTTCCTCGGCCGCGGCGGAGATCACCGCGCGGGCGCGGTCGGCGGTGATCGGCGCGCCGTAGGGCACGTTAAACGGCATCTGGTCCGGAATGGCGTCGAGCGGATTGGCCGCCGGCGGGGTTTGCTGCGCCTGAGCGGCACCGGCGAGTACGGCGGCGGCGAACGCCAGGCTGGCGAGAACGCGTGTATGCATATGAATTCCTCCCCGAATTGCTTCGCCGTCCATGATGTCCGGCGGCCTGCGATCCTAGGCACAGCCCGGCGGACCGTGCAACCGAGGCGCGCATCAAGTCTTGGTCATCGCCGCCATCGCGCACCGGCGATATAGTGCTCGAAGACGGCGGGCCAGCCGCGCAGGTGAAGAGGGGGAAAGTGACGCGATGATTCCAACGACCGGATGCCATGGACTGCGACGGCGCATTATTTCCGGTGCCGCTTTCTGCGCTGTCTTGCTGTCGGTGCCACTCATCGCCCAGGCGCAGGACTTTCCGCAGCGCCCGGTCCGCCTGATCGTGCCGAGCCCGCCCGGCGGCGGCACCGACATCATCGCCCGCAATGTCGCCCAGAAATTCACCGAGCGCTGGCGCTTTGCCGCGGTGGTCGAGAACAAGACCGGCGCCGGCTCGCTGGTTGGCACCGATTATGTCGCCAAGGCGCCACCCGACGGGCACACGCTGCTCATCGGCGGCCTGTTCAACATGGTGATGAACAGCGCCTTGATCAAAGACCTGTCCTACGATCCGGTGCGCGACTTCGTGCCCGTCGGCTACATCTCGGCCTATCCGTTCCTGCTCACGGTGCGGCCCGACATGCCGGTGTCGAACCTCGCGACCTTCGTGGCGTACGCGAGGGAGCGCCCTGGCAAGCTCAACTACGGCTCGGCCGGGCTCGGCACCTTGCAGCACGTGTGGGGCACCATCCTGGTCAAGAGCCTCGGCCTCGACATGGTGCACGTCCCCTATAAGGGCGGGGCCGCGGCGCAGCAGGACCTGATCACCGGCCGCATCGACCTGATGTTCGACAATCTCTCCGCGGCGAAGCAGTACGTCGAGAGCGGGCGCTCGAAGGCGCTTGCGGTGTCGTCGGCCGCGCGCACCCGTCAGCTGCCCGACGTGCCGACCATCGACGAGACCGGCACGACCAGATTCGAGGGCGAAAGCTGGTTCGGCCTGTTCGCGCCGGCGGCCACACCGGCCCCGATCGTCGCGACGTTGCGGGCAGCGCTCGCCGACGCCATTCACGACACCGATTTCGTGGCCCGCGTCGACCGCGACGGTGGGCGGATCCTGACGATCGCCCCCGCCGATCAGCAGAAATTCCTCGAGACCGAAGTCGAGCGGTGGAGCGCGCTGGTGGCCAAGTACGGCGTCACGGTCGACTAGGGCAGCTCCGGGCTAACGCAAATTGCGTTACCCGTTGCAGGGACGCAACGGGGTCAAAGCTTTAGATGGGTTTTCGTCGCAAGCCGGGGTGCGGCTGTGGCGGCCGGACGCCCAACTGGCTAAGATTCCACCAAGAAGACGCGGGCGTGCCTGGGGCGGCGCTCCCCCATAAGGATCTTGGAGAATGCGACGCACGACGGCTTTTTGCGCTCCTTTTCTGTCACTCGCCCTTGCCGGCCTGCTGAACGCCGGCCCGGCCCTGGCCCAGTCGAGTCCCTCTTCGCCGTGGCGGGACTCCAGCGGACCGTTCGCGGCGACCGCCCCGGGTGTCACGGTCGCCCAAGGTGCCGGCCAGGGGGGTGGGACCGAATCGACGCCCACGCCGACGCCGACGGGTCGGTCTCAGCCGGGCACGCCGGGCAATCCGGCGGTGTGGTTCAGCGCCGGCTGGACCAATCTGCAAAACTCGTTTCCCGGCACGGCCTACCATGGGAATTCGTATAACGGTGCGGTCGGCGGCGATGCCCAGATCGGCGACCGCCTCATCCTGGGCTTGGCCGTCAGCGGCGAAGGGACGATCCTCGACACCACGTTCAATGCCGGCCATCTGACGACGACCGGCGCCGGCCTGAACCCGTACGCCGTGTACACCTTGACCGACCATTTCTACGTCGACGCGCTGGTCGGCTGGTCGTGGCTCACCAACGACCTCGATCGCTCGAATGGTGCGGTCACCGCCAGCTACGATTCGTTCCGCTGGCTCGGCAACCTCAACCTCACCGGCCGGTTCATCGAAGGCCCGTGGCAGTTCCTGCCGACCGTCGGCTATCTCTACGTTCACCAGAACGACGACGCCTATACCGAGCGCGGCACCGGCGCCGCCTCGGTCCCGAGCCGGACCTCGATCGTCGGCCAAGGCCGCCTGGGCGGCAAAGTCGGCTACACGATCGACAATGTGACGCCGTATGTCGGCGCCCGCTGGGAGCACAATTTCGTCCAGCCGAACGTGACGATCGCGCCCGGCGTTCCCGGCGGCAGCCCGTCATCCAGCCGCGAGGGCGCGTTCGTACAGGTCGGGATGAACGCCGACTTCAAAGGCGGCTTCAGCGGCGGCATCGAGTTCAACACGATGCAGAAGAGCGATCAGGCGACGTACGGGATCCTCGGCAACGTCCGATACGCCTTCTGACTCCGCTCAGGCGACGCGGGGCAGGCGCACCGCCGCCTTGGCTTGGCGCAGCGTTGCCAGCGAATCAAACACCGGCTTGTGCTCGATCGCTGCGGTCGCCGCCGTCTCGCCCGGTTCGGCCGGTACGCCGTTCCAGTCGGAGCCGAACCGGTAGCGGTAGCGCGTGCTGCGCCATGCCATGTGTCTCATCGGCCGGCCGCCGACGCTGGCGCCGGCGACGGTCAGCGCGGTCATCACCGCGATCGCGCTGACCAGCACCATCACTACCGCGCTGTTGTCGAGATTGATCGCGGTCGGCGCGAACGGCCACGGCCGGAATTCCCGCAGCTCCGGTGCGCGTCGCAGGTAATCGGGCAGCGGGAGGAGTTCCGGATAGATCAGGATCGACGTCGGCGGAGCGCTCTCGTCGTTGGTGCCCGACGCGCGGTGCACCCGCAAACGGCCCGTCCTTGGCGCCGGGAGCGCCGGGCCGGTTTCCGCGCGCGCGTCGATCGCGCTGCTGTCGTCGGCGGCCGGAACGGCGTCGGCGATGGCCGGCGGCGCCGGGATCGGCGCGCGCCCGGACGTGGCGGCCGGCGGGCGACCGGCGATGAGAGCCGCCGGCGCGCTCAACGCGGCGAGCAGGCCGGACGGCACCGCGATCAGACCCGAGGGCAGCGGCAGCGACGCCACGGCGTGACCGACCGCGGCCGAAGCATTCGGCGACGGCGTGGCGACCGGCAAGCCCGGAGGATCGTCAACCGCGACGGGCAATGACGGGCTGACCGGCGCCACGCCGGAACTCGAAGCCGCCGCCGACCTCGCCGATGCGACCGCCGCCGTCGGAGCCGTGCGCGAACCGGCCGCGGCTTGAGCCGCTTGTGGCGCCGCCGGCTGCGCCTGCGCGACCGGAGGATCAGGCCGCGCGGGTGGCGGCGGCGGTAGACGGACCGCAGCGGATGTCGTGCTCGGTGGCGACGCGGCGACGGCGGTTTGCGGCGCCGGCGTTGGCGCGTTCGTGCCGTTCGTCGCGGTCGAGCTTGGCCAGGACGACCTGGCGGCGGCGGTCGGCGGCGGATCCGGCGCGTGCGCCACCGATGGCGACGCGGGCGGGTCGGCGGCATGCGTCGCGGCCGCTGGCGCGGCGACCGGTGGCGGTGGGGCATGCGCGCTCACCGGCGGCGGTGGCGGCGGCGCCACATGCACGGCCGGCGGTACTGGAGGCGGCGGTGGCGGTGTCGGCACGTGAACCGGCGGGGGCGGCGGCACGGGATGCGGCGTGATCACGGGAACCGGCGGCTGCACCACATGCGGGTTGGCGGCTAGTCCAGGGCTGCACGAAAACGCCAGGAGTGCCGATGCCGCGGCGCAGGTCATAAGCGCGCTGGCGCGCGCCTTGATACCGTATCCGGAACCTTCCTGCCTCGAACTCCCCGACCGTCGACACGCCATGCGCAGCTTTCTTGCTTTCGGTGCGACAGCGACACCGGTGCACATGATCAATTCGCGAGGGCGGCCCTTGGTTCGCCAACATTTTTATGAGCAGCCGGTGGCAATAGAGGCAGGCGGCGTCATTCGAAGCGCACGCCGTGCTCCTCCAGCGTTTTGATCAGCTGGGCCGCGTCGGCGATCCCGGTCCTGATCTCGGCGGCGAACTCGTCCGGCGAATTGGCGCCGATGAGATTGTCGAACTGCGCGATCTTCGCAGTGACATCGGGCGACCGGATCGCCGCGACCGTGGCCCGGCTGAGCCGGGCCAGCATCGGGCCTGGCAGGCCCGCGGGGCCCAGCAGGCCGATCCAGATCGGCAGCGCGTGGAATCCGGGGACCACCTCCGTGACGTCGGGAAGCGCCGCCAGCGCCGGCGGCCGGCCGTCATAGACCGCGAGCGGCTTGACCTCGGCGAGAACCGGCACGATCGCCTGCACCGACGAGAACGAGACGTCGACCTCCTGGGCCAGCAGCGCCTGGACAATCGGTCCGACGCCCTTATACGTGACGTGAGTCATCTCGATGCCGGCGGCGAGATTGAAGCTCTCGCCGTCGAGGTGCTGCCCCGAGCCGACCCCGTTGCTGGCGAACGACAATTTCCCCGGATGGCGCCGGGCCTCGGCGACCAGCTCCCGGAGCGAGGCGACGGGCAGGGATTTTCGGACCACCACCGCCCGCATGCCGGTGATCACCCGGGTGATCGGCGTGAAATCGCGGCGCGGATCGAACGGCGCGGTCCGGGTCACCAGCGGCGCGGTCACGATGGTCGTCGAGCTGGTGTGCAGCAGCGTGTAGCCGTCCGGGGCGGCGCGCGCGACCATATCGGCCCCGACGAAGCCGTTCGCCCCGGGGCGGTTGTCGATCACGATCGGCTGGCCGAGCAGCTCCTGGAGGCGCGCCTGCATCACGCGCAGCGACACGTCGGCGCCGCCGGGTGCGAAGGGCACCACGACGCGGATCGGCTTCGAGGGAAAGTCCTGCGCCGCGGCGGCGGCCGGAGACGCCGAAAGAATCGCTGTCGCTAGCCAAGCCCCAATTCGCATCGCCGCGCCTACAATTCACCCCGACCCCAACCCTCCCCCGTCAAGGGGGAGGGAGTAGGAGTTCTTCATATAGCGCCTCTTTCCCCTCCCCCCTTGCGGGGGAGGGTAGGGTGGGGGGGTTACCCTGCTTTCGAGGCGGGCTTCAGCGAGTTGTAGATCACGCGCACGAAGTTCGTGTTCTGCTCGTCGGTGGTTCCGACTTTCGCGCCGATGTCCTTCAGCGGGTTGGCGGCGACCGCTTCCTGCTCGCTCTTCCCCTGCTTGATCAAGGCCGCGACCCGCTCGCGGGCGGTCCCCAGCATCCGGCGATACTCGATGAGCTCCGCCCGGGTCGTGAGCGGGCCGTGGCCGGGCACGATCTTGGTCTGGTCGTTGGTCATCTTGATGTATTTGTCGACGCCCGCGATCATCCCGCGGATGTTGCCGCCATTGGCAAAGTCGATGTTCGGATAGCGGTTGCCGCGGCTCACGATATCGCCGGTCGCCAGAACGTTGCGGTCCTTGAACCACACATAGCTGTCGCCGTCGGTGTGCGCGTTCTTCGGATGGCCGACCTGCGCCGTCAGTCCCTTCAGCTTCACCGAGGTCGAGCTCTTGTAGGTCTTGTTCGGCACCGCGTCGTCGGCGAGCGCCGGTGTTTTGGCGCCGGTCAGGCCGTTCGTGGTGCCGGCGAGCAGCCGGGACCGCACGTTCTCCTGAGCCACCGCCGTGGCGCCGTCCTTGCGGAACGCCCCGTCGCCGCCGACATGGTCGCCGTGGAAATGGGTGTTCACGACATAGCGGATCGGCTGTTTCGAGATCGCCTCGATCGCCGCCTTGATCTTGTCGTGCATCGGCGCGAACTGGCTGTCGACCATGACGATCCCGTCGTCGCCGACCGCGACCGTGACGTTGCCGCCTGCCCCTTCGAGCATGTAGGTGCGGTTGCCGAGATCGGTGGTCTTGACCTGGATCTTCGAAAAGTCCGGCGGCTGCTGCGCCAGAGCCGGGCTCACCCCCAGAATGACCGCCGCAACGGCCAGCAGGCTCCACTTCATCTTTGTCCTCCCCCTCAAGGTTGTGGCGCCATCATAGCAAGCCTGGGCCCGCCCGCCACACATCACTCTCCCGTGAGGCTCTTTGCGTCCGGCCGCAGCGCCGGTACAGTCGGGAGACGAGGGAGGACCGCACATGCTCGAGCTCTATCACAGCGTCAATTCCGTCTGCGCCCAGAAGGTCCGCATCGCGCTGGCGGAGAAGGGCCTCGCCTATAAGAGCCACCTGATGGACTTGAGCGGCGGCCAGTTCGACCCCGCCTACATGAAGCTCAACCCGAACGCGGTCGTGCCGACGTTGATCCACGACGGCCAGGTGGTCATCGAATCCTCCGTGATCCTCTGCTACATCGACGAGGCATTTCCGCCGCCGCCCTTGATGCCCACGGCACCGCCGGCGCGTGCGAGGGTGCGGATGTACAACAAGCTGATCGACGAATACGTCCACAACTCGTGCACCATCCTGACCTTCGCGACCGCGTTCCGCCCCGGCCTCGCCAAGCTCAGCCCCGAGGCGCTGGAGAAGGCGTTCGCCAAGTCGCCCAGCAAGAAGCGCACCGAATTCAAGATCGACGTCGTCCGCAACGGTCTCGATTCGAAATTCGTCCGCGAGGCGGTGGAATTCCACGAGAAGATGCTGGACTGGATGGAGGCCGACCTGCGGCGCGGCCCGTGGCTCGCCGGCGAGACCTTTTCGCTCGCCGATGCCGCGGTCATTCCCTATATCCTGCGCCTCGACCTGCTGCGGATGGCACGGGTGTGGGACAAGCGGCCCGGTGTGGCGAAATGGTACGAGCGCATGCGCGGCCGGCCGTCGTTCGACCAGGAGATCACCCGCCAGATGACCGAGGCCGATCACGCGCCGTTCAAGAATATCGAGGGCGATCCCTGGTCGAAAGTGAGCACCCTCGTGAAGGCCGCCTGATCGGAGTGCCGCGATGAAAGCGGTCCGCTTGTATGAGAACGGCGGGCCGGCGGTGCTGCGCTGGGAGGACATGGAGCTGCCGCCGCCGGCCGCCGGCGAGGTGCGGATCCGCCACACCGCGATCGCGCTGAACTTCTCGGACATCAACGTGCGGCGCGGCGGCTTCTATATCGCCAAGCCGCCGCGGTTCCCCGTCATCCTCGGCAACGAGGCGGCCGGAATCGTCGACAGCGTCGGGCCCGGCGTCACCGGCCTTAAGCCGGGCGAGCGCGTCGCCTATATCGGCACCGGCGGGCCGTTCTATGAGGCGACCGGATCTTATGCCGAGTCCATGCCGCGGCCAGCGGCGTCGGGCTGCTGCTCTGCCAATGGGCAAAACACCTCGGCGCCATCGTGCTGGGCACCGTCGGCTCGCCCGAGAAGGCGGAGGTTGCGGCGGCGCATGGCTGCGATCATCCGATCCTCTATCGCGCGACGGACTTCGTCGCCGCGGTGAAGCGGATCACCGGCACCGGCGTTGCCGCCGTGTTTGACGGCGTCGGCAAGGACACGTTCATGGCCTCGCTCGACTGTGTCCGCCCGTTCGGGATGCTGGTGAACTACGGCAACGCGTCGGGCCACGTGCCGCCGGTGGACCTGCTGCTGCTGGCGAAGAAAGGCTCGCTGTCCGTCTCGCGGCCGGCGTTCAGCTTCCACATCGCCGACCCCGCCGCCTATCGCGCCGCCTGCGACGAGCTGTTCGCCCTGGTCAGGCGCGGCGTGCTCAGGCTCGAGATCGGCCGCACCTACCCACTCCGCGACGCCGCGGCGGCGCATCGCGATGTCGAAAGCCGCGCCATCGCCGGCTCGGTGGTGCTGATCCCGTGACCGAACCTATAGTGTGTATAAGTTGAGAAGGATCTCCCGAAAGGCACGCTCCGCAGCATCGAGCGTCAGGCCGGTCTGAAACTCAGGGACTAAGTAGATGCGCCACTATATGGGGCTCATTCACAAGGAGCGGACCAGCGACTTCGGTGTTTCGTTCCCGGATTTTCCGGGTTGCATCAGCGCGGGTAGTACCCTCGATGAAGCGATCAAGATGGGCGCCGAGGCGCTCGCCGCGCACATCGGGCTCCTGGTCGAAGAGGGGCAGCCGATCCCGGAGCCGTCGTCGGTAGAACGCATCATGGCTGAACCCGAAAATCGGGATGGCGTGGTTGTGTTGATTCCCGGCCCGGACGACGTCGCTAAAACCGTGCGCGTGAACATCACGCTGCCGGAAGATGCGTTGCGCGACATCGATGCCTATGCCGAGACGCACGGATACAGCCGCTCCGGTTTTATTGTTCACGCCGCCAAGAAGGTCATTGAAAGCGCGAGCTGACGCCCGCGTCCTTCAACCTCGTGGCGATCGGCTCAGAGCGCTTTCCGGAACGTGAGGTTGATCCGAAACGCGCCGGTGAGCGGGTGCGTGCCCTCGGCGAGCTTGTCGACGCCGTGGAAGACCAGCCGGGACGGGCCGCCCCACACCGCGACGTCGCCGCTCTCGAGACGCATCCGCCGCGGCCGGTCGCTGCGCTGCGCGCCGCCGAACAGGAAGGTGGCCGGCAGGCCCAGCGACACCGAGACGATCGGCTGCGCGAAATCGCGTTCGTTGCGGTCCTGGTGGAGCGTCAGCCGCGAGCCCGGCACATAGCGGTTGATCAGGCAGGAGTCCGGAGCGAACGCCGGAAAGCCGGCCTCGGCCGCCGCGCGCTTCGCCAGGCCGCCCAGCAGCGCGGGCATGTCCGGCCACCGGCGGCCGGTCTCCGGATCGAGCGGATCGTAGCGATAGCCGCTGCGGTCAGTGACCCAGCCGGCGCCGCCGCAATTGGTCATCGCCACCGACATGCGAAACCCGCCCGGCGTCTCCATGTGGCGAAACGGGGCGGCCGCGGCGATGCGCGCGATGGCGGCGACGAGCGCCGGCGCCTCGGCCGCCGCAAAGCCGCGCAAGAGCACGGCGCCCGCCGCGATCGCTTCCGTGCAGGGAGCCGCCTCGGCGAACAGATCGCCGACGGCACCTTTATCTTTCAGCCGTCGCATCACGGCTGGTCTAGCAGACGCAGCACCGGCCCGGAACGCCGTTTCTTGCCCGGTCAGCGGAGCACGACACCGCCCGCGGCCGCGCTAGGCCTCAGCCGCTCACCCGCTCGCCATGCAGCGCGTCGGCGGTGGCGGCGTCGGCGGGGAAGAACGATTCGAGGGCCAGCTCCGACAGCGTGATATCGACCGGCGTGCCGAACACGGTGGTGGTGCTGATGAAGGAGAGCACGCCGCCATCGGTGTGCAGCCGGAACGGCACGACCACGCCGCCATACTCGCTGTCCACGGCCGGCGGCGTCCGGCTGGCCGGCGCCTTGTAGGCGCTGAGCTCGCTGAGGAGCTCGGCCAGCACCGGGTCGGCGCTGATCTCGATCTGCTGCCGCAGCCGAGCCAGAAGATGTGCCCGCCACTCGGCAAGGTTCGCGATCCGCGGCGCCAGCCCGTCCGGGTGCAGGCTGAGCCGCAGCACGTTGACCGGCGGCTTCATCAGAGGGGCCGCGACGTCGGCGATCAGGCGCGTCACCGCGGCATTGGCGGAAACCAGGTTCCAGTGCCGGTCGACGGCGAGCGCCGGATACGGCTCGTGGCCGGCGAGCACCAGGTCGATGGCTTTGCGCGCCGCCTGCAGCGCCGGGTCGCCAAGCGGCCGCTCCGGGAACACCGGCGCGTAGCCAGCGGACACGAGCAGCTGGTTGCGTTCGCGCAAGGGGACCTCCAGGCGCTCGGCCAGGCGCAGGACCATCTCGCGGCTTGGCTGCGAGCGGCCGGTCTCGACAAAGCTGAGATGGCGCGCCGAGATTTCGGCATCGAGGGCAAGGTCGAGCTGGCTGACGCGGCGCCGCTGGCGCCACTCGCGCAGCAGATCGCCGAAGGGGCGGGGGCTGAAGGATACGTTCATCATGCCTCGAACATAGCTCGGCGAATGAGGCGTCTCCATGACCTCCGAGGTAATCGACCCGCCGCGGCGCGACGCCATTCTCGGGGCCGGCGCGATGTCGTGCCGTTCAATCGATGGAGCTTCGCATGACCTCTCTCAGTCCTTCGCCGTTCCTTCGCCGCGTCCTGATGGCCGATGCGGCGGTCAGCGCCGGCACCGGCGCCCTGCTGATGCTCGGCGCCGACCGGGTGGACGGCCTGCTCGGCCTGCCCTCGACCTTGCTGTTCGAGGCCGGGCTCAGCCTGCTGCCGTTCGCCGCCCTGGTGATCTACCTCGCGACCCGCGCCGCCCCGGCGCGGCCGTTCGTGTGGGCAATCATCGCCTACAACGCCATGTGGGCGGTGGACAGCATTCTGCTGCTGGTGACCGGCTGGGTCGCGCCGACGGCCCTCGGCGTCGCGTTCGTCATCGCCCAGGCGGTGGCGGTGCTGGGCTTCGCCGAGCTCGAGGTTTTCGGGCTGCGCCGCTCGCTGCCGGAGTTGGCCTAGCAGCAGGTGGGTGGGCGACCAGGGAGGAGCGGGCCGCGGCCGCTCTTCCCGACGAGTCGGCGCCCGCGTCATTGACGCCGCATTTATGCCGACACGCTGAAAACCGTATGGCGCTCTGATGCGCCTCTGGCCGACGCTGGCACGGTCAGCGGACCGTGGGACGCCAGATGGCCGACTTCGAGCAACACCGGAACAACCGCGCACCGCAAGCGCCCGACGACACCATGGCGGCGCTCCTGCAAAAATGGGCGTCGACACCGCCGCACCGCGGCAATGTCGGGCTGATCGTCTTCACGGTGCTGATAATGGTGTGCCTGCTGGGTGGCACCTGGGACATGCCGGACCGTGCCGGCTTCCTGCGCGGTGTCGCCCTGACGTTCATCGGCCTCCACGCTGTCCTGCATATCGTCACCATCCGGGCGCTGCGGCGTCTCCTCGCGCGCGGGATCGCCGCCGCGGGCCAGGCCCTGCACGCCTATATCGATCCGCGGCGGGTCACGCATCTCGATCTCGCCGCCGGCTGGATCGGCTTCGCGCTCCTGATCGCCATCTTGAACCGGCTCACCGCCGGCAACCTGCCGCTGGGCGGCTGACATGTGGCACGCGATCCTCGACGTGATCGGGATGGCCCTTTTCGTCGGCTGCTACGCCTTTGCGCTCGGCGCGGAGCCGCTGCCGGCGGACGATGACGACGCACCGCCCGATCGCGGCCAGCTTTTACGCAACCTTTAGGAATCACGCGTAAGAACCGTATGGCGCGCTGCGGCGCAGCCGTACGATTCTGCGATCCAGGACACCGGAGGTTCACGCGTGGTGCTTTTCCATCAGGGCTCGGCAGATCATCCCGATGCCGGGCTGCAGCACTCGGTCCCGCTGCGTTGGCCCTACCTTGCTGTCGTCGACATTGAGCACAAAGGTCGCGGCGTGATCACCACGCGCGCTCTGCCGAAGGGGGCCCTGATCGAGCGGGCACCGGTCCTCATCATCCCGGAGCACCACCGCCCGCTCGCCGATAAGACCGCGATCTTCGACTACGCCCTGATCTGGGAACACAAGACCTCTCAACCCGACCTTCAGACAGGGGTGGGGCGCACCGCGATCGCGCTCGGGCTGGCCAGCCTGGTCAATCATTCCGATCGGCCGAACGCGACACTGCGCCGGCGGATCGATGCGCAGGAGATCGAGTTGCGCGCGACACGGGACATCGAGGCCGGCGAGGAGATTGTGATCGATTACGCGACACCCTTGCGGTTCGTGCCGGCGGAGAGCCTGCACGAGCGGGCGGCATAACCCCGAACGTCGATTGTCCGCCTGGAGGCTCTACCTGACCAACTCCCGGGCGTAATTGCGACGGCTGGCACGACGAACCGGCCGTCAAGCATCGACCCAGCCGGCGCGCCGTTCCCGCCGCTGCCGCATGACCAAATCCGCGAAATCTCAGGCCAGATCGGGCCGGGCGTCGACCCTCTCGGCATGGCGCTCGCAATCCTCGGCCAGACGCAGCAGTGATTGCTTCGCGTCCGGCTTGGACGACGCCCGCGCCAGGATCCGATATTTCGCGGCGCGGTCGCGCCACACCTTGGCTTTTCCCGCGCGCTCGGCGCCCGGTTCGGTGGGAGTGCTCTCGGCGGCCATGGCGCTCATCCGCCGGGTCCCCGGCCAGGCCCCACGTCGATCACGATCTGGGCGCAGCGGGTCCGCCGGGCCTCGCCGAGGGCGAAGGCGATGGCGGCCTTGCAGGACACGAACAGCCCGCCAAACCAGTTGTCGTTCGTCGAGACGCGCCACGTACCCGCCGCGGCCGGCGCGATCGTGACGACCGCACCTTGCTGCGAGGCGCCGTTCGCGGCCGCGCCGCCGGCGCCGTCCCACGCGATCATCGCAATCGCTGTCATGTGTTGCGGCCCTCCCGCGCTCTCAATGGCGATCGGCCAAGGCCGGGCGGGCGCGCGCGACCAGCAGAAGATGCGCCGCGTGGTCGATGAAATCCGGATCGGATCCGTACTGTTCCTCGAGCCGTACCAGCTCGTTTCGAAAGCCGTTATTGTCGGCGAGCCAGCTCGGATTCCACCGCGGATCGTGGGCAAACCGCGTGTGGAACAGGTCGAGGCCCCGCACCGCCTCGACGTCGAGATACGGGTTCACCAGCCCCCGCAGATCGGCGGCGGCATAGAGGCGCGAATTGAAAGTCATGCGCCGCCCATCCTGGAGCTCGACTTGGAAGCGGCCGCTGGCATGGTCCTGGCGGAACGTACGCGCCTGATCGATGCCCTCCACGTAGATGGTCGGACTGCTGCCGACCGCGCGGACCGTGGTCACGAACGCCCCGCGCGTCACGCGCGCGATCTCGCCCACGACGTTCGGGAGAACCTCATCCGGCAGGTGGTTGAGCACGCAATAGAGGCAGAGCGTGAGGTCGACGCTCGCGTCGGGCTCCGGAAACGGCTGTCCGATGTCGGCCACTTCGAACCGGAGGTCCACACCCGCGAGGTCCTGGAGCGCACGGGCATGATCCCGGGCCCGCCGGATCTGCGCGTCCGCGACGTCGAAGCCGCGCGCCCGAATGTCCGTGAAGCCGAGCGCGCGGGCGCGCGTCACCAGCCGGCGCAGCCAGGTACCCGGGCCGCAGCCGGCGTCGAGAATGTTGATCGATGTGGCGCCGGTGGCGCGCAGAGCCGTCAGCTTGGAGTCGAGAACCGACCACAGATAGCGGTCGCCGTAGGCGTACTGACCGCCGAAGGCGTAGATCTGGCGCGGATCGCCGTCGGCATAGGCGAGATAGTCGTCGCCGACGTCGTTGTAGGCTTCCGCGGCCGTGGTGGCCGCCTTAGGCGGGAGCGGGGAGACGGAGTTTCTGGCGACGGCGCGCATGGTCACGTGAACTCGTATTGTGTCGGGTGCCTATGAGATTGGATGGCGACGGAATAGGCCGCCATACGGTTCTGCTGTGTCCCGCGTAAGCGCGGTATAAGGGGCCCCGCGTATTTACGATGCGTTTATTGCGCCGCGCGGAAATCCGCATGGCAACTTGAGCGGCTCTCATCCGATGTATTCAGAGCAGTTCGCCGGAGGAGGGCCGGCGCGCTGCTTCTGTGAGAGGGGCCGCGCCATGTCTATCTCCATACCCAAGCGACAGTCGAACCCCGCTGTTTCGGTGCTCGCTGTTTCGGACCGGACAACGCTTCGGCAGCGCGTCGCCGCGGCACTGGACTCTTGGGCGGCCGGTCCGCGGCGGACGAGCAACCGCCATTGGCTGATCTATGTGACGGTTGCCAGCGTGGTCGCGGCGGGGCTGGCCTGGAACGTTCCGGACCGCACGATCGTCTTCCGCGCCGTCGGATTGCTGTTCTTTGCCGCACACATGCTCGCCAACAAGGCGGTCGTGGGCGTCCTTGGCTCGCTGCGCGATCGCGGCATGCCGGAGGCCGGCCGGGCGCTTAGGGTCTATCTCGGGCCGGGCCAGCTGACGAGCCTGGATCTCGGCCTGATCTGGGTCGGCGTGGCCGTGTTTGCGCCGCTCCTGGATCTCGTATTTCCCGCCTGAGTCCGGCTCCCGGCGTCTTTATGCCGGCTTTATACCGGGGCGCCCAGTTCCATATGGCGCCCTGACGGACCCCCGCCCCATCTTTGCTGCTGACGCGAGCGACGTGAGCGCCGCACGTCGCCGGCCAGCTCCCCGGCGGAGCGCGGCGAGCGTCGCTCGCGTCCTCTTATAACGGCCGTTTCGTCCAACAAGCGACGTTTCCGCCAATATCGGCCGTTTCCGATGATGGAGTTTGCCATGATGGATGTGATGTATCTCGCGCTCGGTGTGGTGCTCTTCGCGGCCTTGGCCGGCTACGCCTACGTTTGCGAACGTCTGTGAGGCGCCGATGATCGTTGATTTCGCCCTCGGCGGGCTCGTGACCATCGGTCTGCTCGCCTATCTCGTCTACGCGCTCGTCCGCCCGGAGAGATTCTGAGCGTCTCCCGGCTAGAGGAATTCCAACCATGACCACGAACGGCTGGCTGCAGATCGCGCTCTTTTGCGCGGTCGTGATCCTGATCACCAGGCCCTTTGGCGGCTACATCACCCGCGTCGTCAACGGCGAGCGGACCTTCTTGTCGCCGGTGCTCGGCCCGCTCGAGCGGGCGATCTACGCGGTGTGCGGCGTCAACCAGCGCGAAGAGCAGCATTGGGTCACCTATGCCGTGGCCATGCTGGCCTTCAGCCTGGCGGGCTTCGCCGTACTCTACGGCCTGCAGCGGCTGCAGAACGTCCTGCCGTTCAATCCGCAGGGCTTCGATGCCGCCTCGGCGGACCTCGCCTTCAACACGTCCGTCAGCTTCGTCACCAATACGAACTGGCAATCCTACGTGCCTGAGGCGACATTCGGCTATTTCGTGCAGATGGCGGGCCTGACCGTCCACAATTTCGTCTCGGCGGCGACCGGCATCGCGCTGGCTATCGCTCTCGTGCGCGGCTTCTCGCGGCGCTCCACCCAGAACATCGGAAATTTCTGGGTCGACCTCACCCGCATCACGCTGTACGTCCTTCTGCCGATCGCGATCGTGGTCGCCCTCGTCCTGATCTGGCAGGGCACGCCGCAAAACCTCAACGCGTATGTGGAAGCGCAGACGCTCGAGGGCGCCAAGCAGCTGATCGCGCAGGGGCCGGTGGCTTCGCAGGAAGTCATCAAGATGCTGGGCACGAACGGCGGCGGGTTCCTCAACGCGAACTCGTCGCACCCCTACGAGAATCCGACGGCGATCACGAATTTCATCCAGATGGTGCTGATCTTCTCGATCGGCGCCGCACTCACCAATGTCTTCGGCCGCATGGTCGGCAGCGAGCGCCAGGGTTGGACGATCTTTGCCGCGATGGGCGTGCTGTTCCTCGCCGGTGTGATCATCCTCTATTCGGCCGAGGCGCCCGGCAATCCGGCGTTCGCCCAGCTGGGCGTCGATCAGGCGCCCAGCGCGCTGCAGGCCGGCGGCAACATGGAAGGCAAGGAAGTCCGGTTCGGCATCGCCAATTCGGCGTTGTTCGCGACGGTGACCACCGATGCGTCCTGCGGCGCCGTCAACACCATGCATGACAGCCTGTTGCCGCTCGGCGGCGCCGTGCCGCTGGTCAACATCCAGCTCGGCGAGATCATCTTCGGCGGCGTCGGCTCCGGCCTCTACGGCATGCTGCTGTTCGCGATCATCGCCATCTTCGTCGCCGGCCTGATGGTCGGCCGCACGCCGGAATATCTCGGCAAGAAGATCGAGTCGAAGGAAGTCAAGATGACGATGCTCGCCATCCTCGTCCTGCCGCTGTCCTATCTCGGCTTCACGGCACTGGCCGTGGTGCTGCCGGCGGGCCTTGCCGGCATGGCGAACCAGGGCCCGCACGGGTTCACCGAAGCGCTCTACGCCTTCACGTCCGCCACCGGTAACAACGGCAGCGCCTTTGCCGGCCTGTCCGCCAACACGCCGTTCTACAACACGACCCTGGGCATCGCGATGATCATCGGCCGCTTCTTCATGATCGTGCCGATGCTGGCGGTGGCCGGCTCGCTCGCGGCGAAGAAGATCGTTCCCGCCTCGGCTGGAACGTTCCCGACCACCGGTCCTTTGTGGGTCGGCCTTCTCGTCGGCGTGATCCTGATCGTCGGTGGCCTGACCTTCTTCCCGGCCCTCGCGTTCGGCCCGCTGGCCGAGCACTACGCGATGGTCGCCGGCACGCTCTACTAGTCCAACGCTACGCCCAGAGGGCACTCCCATGGAACTCTCGAAGACCCGCAAGCGCATGCCGATGGCGACGATGATGGATCCGTCCATCCTCGGGCCGGCGGTCTGGGACGCGTTCAAGAAGCTCGACCCGCGCCTCATGGTGCGCAACCCGGTCATGTTCGCGGTCGAGGTCGTCGCGGCGCTGACCACGCTCCTGCTCCTGCGCGACCTCGTCACCGGGGCCGGCGGCTACGGCTTCTCGCTGCAGATCAATCTGTGGCTGTGGTTCACCGTGCTGTTCGCGAATTTCGCCGAAGCCGTCGCCGAGGGCCGCGGCAAGGCGCAGGCCGCGACGCTGCGCCGGTCGAAGACCGAGACCACGGCCAAGCTGCTGGCCGGCCTGAGCGCCAAGGAATGGCGTTCCGTCGCCGCGACGTCTCTGAAGGTCGGCGATGTCGTTCTGGTCGAGGCCGGCGACCTCATCCCAAGCGACGGCGACGTCGTGGAGGGTGTCGCCTCGGTGAACGAGGCGGCGATCACCGGCGAATCGGCGCCGGTCATCCGCGAGAGCGGCGGCGACCGTTCGGCCGTGACCGGCGGCACGCTCGTGATCTCCGACTGGATCAAGGTCAAGATCACCGCCGCGCAAGGATCGACCTTCCTCGACCGCATGATCGCGCTGGTGGAGGGTGCGGAGCGCCAGAAGACGCCGAACGAGATCGCGCTCAACATCCTGCTCGCCGGATTGACGATCATCTTCATCTTCGCCGTGGCGAGCATCCCGAGCTTCGCGACCTATGCCGGCGGCACGATCAGCGTGCTCATCCTGGTGGCGCTCTTCGTGACCCTGATCCCGACGACCATCGGCGCGCTGCTGTCGGCGATCGGCATCGCGGGCATGGACCGCCTGGTGCGGTTCAACGTGCTCGCCATGTCCGGCCGCGCCGTCGAAGCGGCCGGCGACGTTGACACCTTGCTCCTCGACAAGACCGGCACGATCACCCTCGGCAACCGCCAGGCCACCGAGTTCATTGCCCTGCCCGGCGTGGCGGAGCGCGAACTGGCCGATGCGGCGCAGCTGGCGTCTTTGCCGGATGAAACCCCGGAAGGCCGCTCGATCGTCGTGCTGGCGAAGGAGAAGTACAACATCCGCGGCCGCGACATGGCGCCGATGAACGCGCATTTCATCCCGTTCACGGCCCAGACGCGGCTCAGCGGCATCGATGTCGACGGCTCCTCGATCCGCAAGGGCGCCGTCAACGCCATCCTGGCCTATGTCGCCGGGCCGGCGCCGCGCCCGGTGGGGGCGGCCGTGAACGTCGCCGCCGTGCGCACCGTCGATCCGGCGGCGCGCGACCTCAACACGATCGCCGAGCGCATCGCCCGCTCCGGCGGCACGCCGCTGGCGGTGGCCAAGGACGGCCGCCTCCTCGGCGTCATTCATCTGAAGGACATCGTCAAGGGCGGGATCCGCGAGCGCTTTGCGGCGCTCCGCAAGATGGGGATCCGCACCGTGATGATCACCGGCGACAATCCGCTGACCGCCGCGGCGATCGCGGCCGAATCCGGCGTCGACGATTTCCTCGCCCAGGCGACGCCGGAGGCCAAGCTGAAGCTCATCCGCGACGAGCAGGGCCAGGGCAAGCTCGTCGCCATGTGCGGCGACGGCACCAACGACGCGCCGGCGCTCGCCCAGGCCGATGTCGGCGTGGCGATGAACACCGGGACGATGGCGGCGCGCGAGGCCGGCAATATGGTCGACCTCGACAGCGATCCGACGAAGCTCATCGAGATCGTCGAGATCGGCAAGCAGCTGCTGATGACCCGCGGCGCCCTTACCACGTTCTCCATCGCCAACGACGTGGCGAAGTACTTCGCCATCATCCCGGCGATGGCGGTGGCGTTCTACCCGCAGCTCCAGGCCATGAACATCATGCACCTGGCGACGCCGCAGAGCGCCATCCTGTCCGCCATCATCTTCAACGCCCTGATCATCGTGGCCCTCATTCCGCTGGCGCTGCAGGGCGTCAAATACCGGGCGGAAGGGGCGGCGACCATGCTCCGCCGCAATCTGCTGATTTACGGCCTCGGCGGCATCATCATCCCGTTCCTCGGCATCAAGGCGATCGACCTCTTCGTCGCCGCCGTGGGCCTCGCGTGATGCGCGGTCGATCTGGATTGCTTCGTCGCCCCGGTGGGGCTCCTCGCAATGACGTCATTGCGAGCGAAGCGAAGCAATCCAGGGGCCGATAACGAACTGCATTCGGAGTAACGGCTATGCTGAAACAAATCCGCCCCGCGATCCTGATGATCGTCGTCATGACGGTCATCACCGGCTTGGCCTATCCGCTCGGCATGACCGGGCTGGCCCAGCTCATCTTCCCGCATCAGGCGAATGGCAGCCTGATCGAGAAGGACGGCAAGGTGATCGGCTCCGAGCTGATCGGCCAGACCTTCGTCGAGGACAAGTATTTCCACGGCCGGCCGTCGGCGACGACCGACACCGACCCCAATGACTCGACCAAGACCGTGCCGGCGCCGTACAACGCCGCCAATTCGGCCGGCTCGAACGCCGGGCCGACCGCGAAGTCGCTGATCGAGCGCGTCACCGAAGATGCCGGCAAGCTGAAGGCCGAAAATCCGTCGACGCCCATCCCCGCCGATCTCGTCACCACCTCGGCCAGCGGCCTCGATCCCGACATCACGCCCGCCGCCGCCCTGTTTCAGGTGCCGCGCGTCGCCAAGGCCCGCGGCCTGCCCGAGGATCGGGTGCGCCAGCTGGTCAGCGACCGCACCGAAGGTCGCGTCCTCGGCGTGATCGGCGAGCCGCATGTCAACGTCCTCGAGCTCAACCTGGCACTGGACGGTGTTGCGGCGAAGTAGCAGAAATCATGAACGTCCGCGATCTCATCAAGCCGGAGCACGTGATCGCCCGGCTGCGCGCGCCGACCAAGGACTCGGTGCTCCAGCTTCTGGCCAAGCACGCGGCGAGCGCCCTCGCCATGGACGCTCCGGCCTTGGCCGATCTCCTCGTGGCGCGCGAGATGCTGGGGTCGACCGGTCTCGGCCGCGGCATCGCCGTGCCCCACACCCTGGTCAAGGGGCTGCCGGGCTTTTTCGGGGTCCTCGCCCGGCTCGAAAGGCCGATCGATTTTGCCGCCATCGATGCTTTGCCGGTCGACGTGATCGTCCTCCTCCTCAGCCCGGCGAACGCCGGCAAGACCCATCTCGCGGCCTTGGCCGCCATCACGCGGCGCCTCCGCGATACCCGGGTCGCGGACGGGCTGCGCGCGGCGCCCGACCCGCAGCATCTCTACGAAGTCTTCGTCGGTAGCACCCAGCCGACGGCGGCCCGCGCCTCATGATCGGCCGTTGGTCCCCCTCGTTTTACGGCGCCTTTATGGGGGACGCGCCAGTTCCGTATGGCGGCCTGACGGGGGTCGCACCCACATTTAGGGTCGAAGCTGTTGTGAATCTTCCTATGAGCGATTCCGCGAGACCGGTCATGTATGGCGGCCCCCTAGATAGATCGAGCGTCCGAAAGGGATGGCTCATTTATATCGGCGTCATGCTGGCGTTTTACGTGCTGATCAAGCTGTTCGGCGATGCGTCGCCGTCGTCGTCGTCCCAGGCGCCGGAGCCGTCGCCCGTTCCCAGCAGCCACACCGCCCAGGCGGCCCACTGACCGCCGGACCCGGGTGGGCTAGAATGGCCCCATGCCCGCCGATCCCGTGCCATCTAATGAGCGTCCGTCGCCGGAGTCGCTGCTGGAGCAGGCGGCGGCCGAGAAGCGCGGCCGGCTGAAGGTGTTCCTGGGGGCCGCCCCCGGGGTCGGCAAGACCTATGCGATGCTCGAGGCGGCGCATCGCCGCAAGCGGGAGAACGTGGACGTCGTGATCGGCGTGGTCGAGACTCATGGCCGCGCCGAAACCGACCGCCTGGTCCAGGGCCTCGAGGCCCTGCCGCGGCGGAAGCTCGAATATCGCGGCCGGCAAATGGACGAGTTCGACATCGACGCGGCGCTGGCGCGCCGGCCGCAGGTGCTGCTGGTCGACGAGCTCGCCCATTCCAACGCGCCGGGCAGCCGCCATCCGAAGCGCTACCAGGACGTCGAGGAGCTGCTCGCCGCCGGCATCGACCTCTACACGACGCTGAACGTCCAGCATCTCGAGAGCCTGAACGACGTCGTGGCGCAGATCACGCGCATCCGCGTGCGCGAGACGCTGCCCGACAAGATCCTCGAGCGCGCCGACGAGGTCGAGCTCGTCGACCTGACGCCGGAGGATCTGATCCAGCGCCTGCGCGAGGGCAAGGTGTACGTCCCGGCCCAGGCCGAGCGCGCGGTGAAGCATTATTTCCAGCCCGGCAATCTCACCGCGCTGCGCGAGCTGGCGCTGCGCCGCACCGCCGAGCGCGTCGACGACCAGATGGTCGACTACATGCGCCGCAAGGCCATCCCCGGCCCGTGGCCGGCCGGCGAGCGCATCCTGGTCTGCATCGACGACGACCCGGGCGCGCAGCGGCTGGTGCGCGCGGCGCGGCGGCTCGCCGACATGCTCGACGCGCGCTGGTCCGCCGCCTATGTCGAGCTGCCCCGGCATTACCGGCTCGGCGACGCGGCCAAGGACCGCATCGCGGCCGCGCTCCGGCTGGCCGAGCAGCTCGGCGGCGAGGCGGTGACGTTGCCGGGGACCGACCTGCCGGGGGAGATCCTGCGTTATGCGCAGGGCCACAACATCACCCAGATCATCGTCGGCAAGCGCCGCCGCAGCCGGTGGCGCGACTTGATCGGCCGCTCGTTCGTCAACGAGCTGCTCCGCCGCAGCAAGGACGTGGCGATCCATGTCCTGACCGGAGAGGTCGAGGCGGAACCGCTGCCGCAACGCCGGCTGATGATGATGCCGCAGCCGCACCTGCAGCCCTATGTGCTGAGTGCCGTGGCGGTCGCCATCGCGGCGGTGGTCGCGAAGATCGCCGAGAACCTGGTCGAGCTGCCCAATCTCTCGATGATCTTCCTGTGCGCCGTCCTGTTCGCGGCGGTGAATTGGGGCCTGTGGCCGTCGATCTTCGCCTCGCTGCTGAGTGCGGCGGTGTTCAACTTCTTCTTCATCCCGCCGATCTACACCTTCACCATCGCCCGGCCCGAGGAGGTCCTGTCGCTCAGCATCTTCTTCGTGGTCGCCATCCTGACCAGCCACCTCGCCGGCCGCCTCAGGGCCTATGCCGAAGGCGCCCAGCGGCGGGTGAAGACCACCACGGCGCTGTTCGAGTTCAGCCGCAAGCTGGCCGCGTCGCCCACCCTCGACAATCTCTTGTGGGCGATCTCATTCCACGTCGCCGCGGCGATGCAGAGTCGGGTCGTGATCATGCTGCCCGAGGACGGGCAGCTGGCCATCAAGGGCAGCTACCCGCCCGAGGATACGCTGGGTGCCGCCGAGCAGATGGCGGCGCAGTGGGCGCGCGACCATGGGGAGCCCGCCGGCCGGCATTCGGAGACGCTGCCGAACGCCGACATGCTGTTCCTGCCGCTGAAGACCGGCCAGGGGACGGTCGGGGTGCTGGGCGTGCAGCGCGAAACCAGCACCGCCCCCTTCGATCCCAGCGAGCGGCGCATGCTGGATGCCCTGGTCGACCAGGCGGCGGTTGCGATCGAGCGCGCCAATCTCAACGACGAGATGCGCGTGGCGCGCGTCCTCGCCGAGACCGAGAAGCTGCGCAGCGCGCTCCTGTCCTCGATCTCGCACGATCTGCGCACGCCGCTGTCCAGCATCCTCGGCTCCGTGACGAGCCTTCTCTCGGACGGCGCCCGGTTCAGTGAAGCCGCGCGCCGCGATCTGCTGGTGACCATCCAGGAGGAGGCGGAGCGGCTGAACCGCTTCGTCGGCAACCTGCTCGACATGACCCGCCTGGAATCGGGGGCCTTGGAGGTGAAGCGCGACTGGGCCGAGCTCGGCGACCTCGTCAGCACGGCGGTGGGCGCCACGCGGGCGCGGCTGGCCGGCCGCGAGGTCCGGATCGACCTGGAGCCGGGCCTGCCGCTGATCCGCGTCGACTTCGTGCTGTTCGAGCAGGTCCTGCTCAACCTGCTGGACAACGCCGCGAAATATGCGCCGCCCGGGTCGACGGTGAAGATCACCGCCCGGCGTGAGGACGACAATGTCGTGATCGAGGTGATCGATGACGGGCCCGGCGTGCCGCCGCCGGACCTGGAGCGCATCTTCGACAAGTTCTATCGCGTGCGCGGCGGCGAGCGGCAGGTGGCCGGGACCGGGCTCGGCCTGTCGATCAGCCGCGGCATCGTCGACGCGCATGGCGGCCAGATCACCGCCCGTAGCCCGGTGGCGATGGGGCACGGTGCCGCGTTCACCATCCGCCTGCCGGTCGAGACGCAGCCGGCCGGGGCGCAGCACTCGCCCGCGGCCTCGCCGGTGGCCGAATGACCGGCCCGCTCGCCCGCGTTCTCGTCGTCGACGACGAGCCGCAGATCCGGCGTTTCCTGCGCACCAGCCTCGACGCCCACGGCTACGACGTGATCGAGGCCGTCGACGGTCAGGATGCGATCAAGCGGACGACCGTCGAGAAGCCCGACGTGATCGTGCTCGACCTCGGCCTGCCGGACCTCAGCGGCTTCGAGGTCCTGAAGCGCATCCGCGAATGGTCCGACGTGCCGATCATCGTGCTGACGGCGCGCAACCGCGAGCCCGACAAGATCGAGGCGCTGGACCAGGGCGCCGACGACTACCTCACCAAGCCGTTCGGCATGGGCGAGCTGATGGCGCGCATCCGCGCCGCGTTGCGTCACCGGGTGCAGAGCAAGGGCGGCCAGCCGATCTTCAAGCTCGGGCCGCTCGCCGTCGATCTCGTGAAGCGGCTGGTCAGCCGCGACGGGCACGAGGTGAAGCTGAGCCCGCGCGAATACGACCTGCTGCGCATCCTGGTGCAGAACGCCGGCCGCGTCGTGACGCATCAGCAGATCCTGCGCGAGGTGTGGGGCCCGGCGCATGTCGAAGACACGCAATATCTCCGCGTGTATATCGGCCAGCTGCGCCAGAAGCTGGAGCCGGAGCCGGACGCGCCGCGTTACCTGATGACCGAGCCCGGCGTCGGCTACCGCCTGCGCGACGAGGAGCCGGCCTGAGAGCCTCGCCCGCTCTTGAAACGGAATCCGACGCGGTCGAACCACCCTCTAGTGGTGCGACTCTGACAGATGATACCCAGTGCAGAACATCCTCAGTCGTCACCCCGGCCAAGCGGCGCAGCCGCGCGAGCCGGGGTCCATGCTGCCACGGGCGAGATGGACCCCGGATCTCGCTTCGCTCGTCCGGGGTGACGAGGGAAAAAGGATCGGGACTCATCTGTTGGCGTCGATCCACTAGATCGTCATGCCCGCGAGAAAGCGGGCATCCAAGGAATTCAACCACGGAGGCACAGAGAGCACGGAGGGAAGAAGAGAGTTGCATCTTCTCCTCTCTCCTTCTCCGTGATCTCCGTGTCTCCGTGGTGAAATGATTCTGGATTCAGCCCCGCGGCTCAGTCGCGCTTCGCCGGATGCCCGATGTTGGGCTGACCGCCCTTGGCCGAAAGTTCGGCCAGCAGGCGCTTCATGTAGTCGATGGCGCCTTGCTCGGTGAAAATGCTCGGCGGCCGGCCGCCGATGCGTTTCTTGAACTCAGCCACAACCCGCGCGTATTCCGTCCAGTTCATGCCGGTCCTCTCCGCTCCGAAGCTGAAATCACCCAAAGCCGTCTTCAAACCCACCGTCATGCGTGGGCTTCGGCCGCTGTTTTACAGATATGTGAAAGTTAAGCGACGTTTACATTTAGGCAACAGTAGCCCATTAGCTTGCCCCGGTCACGCCGCGTTGCGCCCTGGTTTGTGCAAGAAATTTCAAAGTTCTTTCAGCATGTTACCTCAGCTTCTATTGGCCCCGGAGCGGTCGTCGAGCGAGCCCACGCGCGCCGGTGCGCTCGCGATCCAGGTTCCGCCGGTCCTGCCGGATGCGACCTGCGGTGACGTCTACGATTGGCTCATGGCCACCCCCGATGCCCCGGGCGTGGTGGTGGTCAGCGAGAGCACGGCGCCGCTCGGTCTGGTCAGCCGGCATTCTGCCGTGACGCGTTACGCGGAACGGTACGGCCCCGAACTTTATGGCCGGCGACCGATCGCTGCGTTGATGGATGATCGCCCCCTCACGGTGGATGAATCGACGTTGATCAACGAGCTTGGCCGCCAGGTCGCGGTCGACCATCCCGCGGCGCTCGTGCATGGGTTTGTGGTCACCGCCAACGGGCTGTACCGCGGCATCGGGACCGGCCAGGCCCTGATTCGCGCCAAGGTCGAACGCGACGCGCGCCAGGCGCTGGAGCTGCAGGCCGCGGTGGCGGAATCGGCGCGGGCCCGCCAGGCCATGTCCGATTTCCTGGCGATGATGAGCCACGAGCTTCGCACGCCCCTCAACGCGATCATCGGCTTTTCGGATGTCATGCAGCGCGAGCAGTTCGGACCGCTGGGCGGCGCGCGCTATGTCGAATACGCTCGTGACATCAACGGCGCCGGAACTCATCTTCTCGCCTTGATATCGGACATCCTGGATCTCTCGAAGGCCCAGGCGGGGCGTCTTGAGATCCGGCCCGGCCCGGTCAGCGTGGCCCACGTGGTGGCCGCCTGCCTGAGTTTGACGGCGCAACGATCGCAGCACGCCGGCCTCACGGTCGGCACGGAGGTCGCCGATCGGCTTCCCCTTCTCGAGGCGGATGAGCTGAAGCTGAAGCAGATGCTGCTCAACCTGCTCACCAACGCGATCAAGTTCACCAGGCCCGGCGGATCGATCAAAGTGACCGCCGGCATGGCGGACGGCGAAATGGTGATCCGGGTCGGCGACACCGGCATCGGGATTGCGGCAGAGGATATCCCGACGGCGCTGGCGCCGTTCGGTCAGATCGACTCCCAGCTGGCTCGCGCCACCGAGGGCACCGGGCTGGGGCTGCCGCTCGTGCGCGTCCTGACCGAGCTGCACGGCGGACGGTTCGTCCTCGATAGCATCGTCGGTCAGGGGACGACCGTGAGCCTGTTCTTCCCGCCGCAACGGGTCATCGGCCATGAGCTGGAGCAGCAGACCGGCTGACGCTCAATGCTCGTGGCGGTGATGCAGGTCGGGATAGTGCGCGTGGCGGTGGACCAGGCGGTCGTGCCGGTGCGCGTGGGCGTGCGGCCCGCCCTGCGCCTCGCCGTGTGAATGGTCGTGGCGGTGGTGCTCGTCGTGCACGTGCCGATGGTCGTGGCTCATCGCGTCGTGGACATGGTCATGGGCATGATTTTCCGTCAGGTGCAGCCACGTGCCGAGCCCCATGAGAACGGCGGCCAGCATCAGCTGCGGCGTCACCGGGTCGCCGAGCAGGGCGATGGACAGGACGGCGCCGATGAACGGCGAGGTCGAGAAATAAGCGCCGGTGCGCGCCGTGCCCAGCTGGCGCAGCGCCAGCACGAACAGGACCAGGCTGACGCCGTAGCCGAGGAAACCGACGATCGCCGCCGCGGCGACGGCCCCCGCCGGCGGCAGCAGGGCGCCCTGCAGCAGGCCGAGGCTGAGATTGACCGCGCCGGCGACGACACCCTTGGTCGCGGCGATCTGCACCGGGTCCGCCGCCGAGAGCTTGCGGGTCAGGTTGTTGTCGATGCCCCAGCACAGGCAGGCGCCGGCGATGGCGAGGGATCCCCAGCCGATCTCAATCGTTGTCTGTTGCCAGGAGAGCGAGGCCGCCCCCGCGAGGATGGCGAACGCGCCGAACAGGATCCGCCGGTCGACGTTCTCGCGGAACGCAATCCAGGCGATCGCCATCGTGGCGAGGCCTTCGAGGTTCAGCAGCAGCGACGCCGACGAAGCCGGCGTCGAGCGCAAGCCCAGCATCAGGAGCACGGGTCCCAGGATGCCGCCGAACAGGATGATCAACCCCAGCCAGGCCAGGTCGGTTTTGCGCAGCGGCGCCTCGGTTTTCGGCAGGCCGAGGGCGGCGCGGCCGGCCAGCGCCGCGACCAGCCCGAGGCCGGAGCCCAGATACAGCAGGCCGGCCAGGACCCACGGGTCGACCGCGCCCAGCAGCAGCTTCGCAAACGGCGTGCTGGCGCCGAACAAGGCGGCGGACACCAGCGCCAGAGTCGCACCCGACATCATCAGCCCATTGTGCCCGGGCCGGGGCGCGCGTCCAGAGCCGGAAAGAATTGCACCGACCCCTGCAATAGTTGTGGGCGTTATTCCCTCGTTCTTTCAAGGGGTTGAAAAACTCTTGCACTATTGCACGCGATTCAGGGGGGCGGGCCCACGCTCACCCCTTCTTCTTCTCCGGCCCCTTCTTCTCCGGCAGGGGGTGGCCGGGCATCAGCTCGTAGGGATGCACCCAGCCGGGCAGGGCGCGGATGTCGCCGAGCCAGCGCCCGATATTCGGGTAATCCGCCCAGCTCATGCCGAAATCGTCCGGCCAGTAGAGATAGCCGCACATCGAGATGTCGGCGATGGTCGGCCGGTCGCCGACCGCAAAGCGGTGGTGGGCCAGGTGGTCGTTCAGGACGCCCAGCGAGGTGACGACGCGGCCGCGCAGGAACTCGGTCACCGGCGTCTCGCCGGTCTTCATGAAGCGCAGCATGAAGCGCAGCGTGCCGATATAGCTCGTGAGCTTGTGGTTATCGAACAGGGTCCAGCGCAGGATCTCGCGCCGCTCGTCCTCGCTCTGCCACCCGAACCGGCCGAAGCGGGCGCTGAGAAAGTCGAGGATCACGCCGGACTGGCTGAGAAGCTGCGGGCCGCGGTCGGCCGTGAATTCGAGGACCGGCGCCTCGCCCATGGCGTTGATCTGGCGATAGGCCGGCGTGCGCGTCTCGCCATTGAAGTAATCCACATGGCGCGGCGTCCAGTCGGCGCCGCACAGGTTCAGCATCAGCGCCGCCTTGAAGCAGTTGCCGGACTGGGCGAAGCAGTAGAGCGTGTATTCGGCCAAGCGTATCCCCTCCACCGCGGATCGACTGTCGCCAGCTTAATCGAGGGCCGGCCGGGACGCGACGGAGATTGCGTGAATTCCCCTCATGCGGGCGTTGCGGAATCCTCACGCGAGGGCGGGTTCGTCCATCCACGCGATGTCGGCGACGATCGGCAGGTGGTCCGAGGCGCTCCGCGACAGCGGCGTGCGGTGGACATGCGAGTGCACGACCTGGTCGTTGGGCAGGGTCCAGATGCGGTCCAGCGACATCAGCGGCCGCCGGGCCGGAAAGGTGCGCAGCCGCGGCAGCCGAGGCGGGGCGCCGGCGCGCCGCAGCACGCGGCGCTCGAGGCCGAAGATGTTGAAATCGCCCAGCACGACCGTCAGCGCGTTGCGCCGCAGGGTCAGCACGCGGCCCAGCCGGTCGAGCTGCTCGCGGCGCTCGTACGGATAAAGCCCGAGATGGGTGGCCACCACCCGGATCACGTGATCGCCCAGCCGGATCGAGCAATCGATGGCGCCGCGCGGCTCGAACGAGGTGACGCTCAGATCCTCGAGATGGAAATCGCGGATGTCGCCGCGGGTGAACAGCGCGTTGCCGAAGGCGTGCTTGCCGCGCCTGAGGTTGACCCCGTGCACGCCGGCCATGGCGAGGTTCTGCTCGAAGAAGGCGAACTGCTCGAGGCCGTCGACCAGCGAATCATGCCCCACCTCCTGCAGCGCGACGACATCGGCCTCGATCTCGCGCAGCACATGCAGGATGCGCTCGGCGCTGGCCCGCCGGTCGCTGCCGATGCAGGAGTGGATGTTGTAGCTGACCACCCGGAACGCGCGCGGCCGGACATGCGACATCGGCGGTCACCCGCCCTGCATCAGCCGTCCGTCCTGCGGTTGCGGTGCGGCAACCCGGGGGGCCGACAGCTCATCGTGGATGAGGATGACGACGCCGAGCGCCAGCGGCGCCAGATAGTAGATCGCCCGGAAGACGATGAGCGCCGCGATCACGCCGGGGCCGCTGAGGAAGCTGGCGACGACATATTCCAGCACGCCCCAGCCGCCCGGCACGTGGCCGATGATCGCGGCGGCGTCGGCCAGCACGATCAGCGTCACCACCAGCGAATAGTCGCTCGGCGTCGTGGGGGTCAGACACACATGGAGGATGCCGGCGATGCAGGCGTAGTTGGTCGCCCCGAAGGCGATCTGGCCCACCGCCAGCGCCAGCGAGGGCATGCAGAAACGGATGCGGCCGATGCGCACACCCTGCCTGACGTGGCGCGAGCGGCTGCCGCACAGCGCCAGGTAGAGGGCCAGCGCCGTGACCAAGCCGACGATCAGGTCGGCCAGCTTGCGCGGGCTCATGCCGAGATAGGAGGCGACCGCGTGGCCGTGCACGGCGATCACCAGGCAGAACACCGCGATCAGCCCGACCACGACCGTCAACCCGGAGAAGATCAGGATCTTGGCCACCGCCTCGGCGTTGAGGCCGTTGCGCGTGTACATCCGGTAGCGGACCGCCCCGCTGCTCAGCGCCGACAAGCCGACGCTGTGGCCGATGCCGAGGCCGGCGATCGTCACCAGCATCACGCGCGATGCCGGCACGCGCCGGCGCGACGCGTACACGAGACCCATGTATTCGATGACCGCCAGGCAGACATAGCTCCCGGCGGTGAAGGCGACGGCCAGAAGGATGTTGGTGGGCGGAATTTGCCGGATGGCGGCCGCGATCTCGCGCGGATCGTGTTGCCGGAGCACGCGGTACAGCAGGAAGGCCCCGACCAGGGCCGTTACGACCTGAAGGCCCCGCATCACATGCCGCCGCATCGTCATTTCAAAAGAACCACCGGCGCCCGAACTTGTTCCGCGCCAACTGATCGGGAACCGGGACGGCACTCAAGCCGTTCTACTGGCGTGATGTTTGAGCCTGCTGACAGCTCGGCCTCGCCCCCGGAACCCGGCTCCGAAACCGTGTTACGCCCCGGAGTGAATTGCTGGCGGATGTCGAACGCCGGCCGGATCGCGTTTCTGGTCGACGGGCAGCGCTATTTCACCGTGCTGGAGCAGGCGTTGCTGCGCGCGGGGCGGCGCGTCGTGATCGTCGGCTGGGATTTCGACAGCAACATCCGGCTGCGGCCGGATGACCCGGACGGCCTGCCGTTCGGCGCCTTCCTCCGCCAGCTCGTCGAGCGCACGCCATCGCTCGAAATCCACCTCCTGATCTGGCGCGGGTCGGTCGCTTACGGCGAGAACGCCGAGCTGCCGTACATGCTGTTCGGCGAGTGGTGGAAGCATCCGCGGATCCACTACCGGCTCGACGGCGCCTGTCCGATCGAAGCCTGCCACCACGAGAAGATCGTCAGCATCGACGACTCGCTCGCCTTTCTGGGCGGCATGGACCTGACGCGCGCCCGCTGGGACGACCCGGCGCACGCGCCGGACAATCCCTATCGGCTGTGCGACGCCGGCAGCGCCTATCCGCCGGTTCACGACCTCCAGATCATGGTCGACGGCGGGACCGCCCACGACATCGCCGAATGCGTGCGCGGCCGATGGTCGGCGCTGACCGGCGAAGCGCTGGAGCCGCTCCCGGCCCGCGACGACGTGTGGCCGGACTCCGTCCCGCCCGCGCTGCGCGATCATAGGCTGGCGATCGCGCGCACCCGTCCGAAACACAACGGCCAGGAGGAGCGGCGCGAGATCGAGCCGCTGCTGCTGGCCGCGATCGCCGCGGCCCGGCGCATCATCTATATCGAGACGCAATATTTCGCCCTGCCGTCGGTGGCGAATGCGCTGGCCGTCCGGCTCGGCGAGCCCGACGGGCCGGAGGTGATCGTGCTGGCGATGCACCGCTCCCAGGGCGTGCTCGAATATTATGCGATGGCGCGCGGCCGCGACCGCCTGTTCGCCCAGCTGTCGCGCGCCGACCGCGGCGGCCGGCTCGGCCTGTTCTTCCCCGTCGGCGCGCACCAGCCCCGGTGCGAGGTGAAGGTCCACTCGAAGCTGCTCATCGTCGACGATGCGTTTCTGCGCATCGGTTCCTCGAACCTGAACCGGCGCTCGATGGGCCTCGACACCGAATGTGACGTGGCGCTCGAGGCTGCCACGGAGCCGGCGCGGGCGGCCATCGCGACCTTGCGCGAGGGGCTGATCGCCGAACATCTGGGCGTCGATCTGGCGACATGGCGCACCGCACTGGCCGAGACCGGCGCGGTCCTTCCCGCGATCGAGCGGCTCAATCGTGGCGAGCGCGGCCTGGTGGCGTACGACGTCGATCTCGAGGCGGCCGCCGACGCGCCGCCCGGCATCGGCGTGCTCGATCCGGAGCGGCCGCTGCGGCTGGTCCCGGTCCTCGGGGAGCTGGCGGGGGCGATGGCGAAGCCGAGCGGCAAGTAGCTCTAAGCGAGCGGCCGCCGTGCTAGCGTCATGCTCCCCTTGTGTTGGAGGCAGGCATGGCCCAGTTCCTCGTGCTCGCTTATGACGGCACCGATGCCGACGCGCCCGCGCGCCGGCGCCGGGTCCGCGGACTACACTTCGAGGGCATCAAGCCGATGGTCGAACGCGGCGAGTTGCGCGCCGCCGGCGCCATCCTCGACGACGCCGGAACCATGATCGGCTCCGCCATCTTCGCGGATTTTCCCAGCCGCACCGCGCTCGATGCGTGGCTGGCCCGCGAGCCCTACGTGAAAGAGGGCGTGTGGCAGCGCATCGAGGTGAAGCCGTTCCGGCTGGCCGTGCTCGACGGCAAGATCACGCAATGATCGTCCGCATCTGGCGCGGCCAGGCCGAGCGCGACCGCGCCCAGGCCTATCACGACCACGTCACCGGCCGGGTGTTCCCGGCGCTGACCCGGATCTCCGGCCATCGCGGCGCCTATCTGCTGCGCCGGGACGTCGGGACGCGGGTCGAGTTCCTGGCCGTCACCCTGTGGGACTCCCTCGACACCGTCAAATCGTTCGCCGGCCCGGACCCGGACGTCGCGGTCGTCGAGCCCGAGGCGCGGGCGGTGCTCGCCGAGTTCGACGACTTCGCCCGCCATTACGAGGTCGCGCATGGCGCGCCGTGCGCGCCCCCAGCGGAGGCGTGACCTCGTGCCAACGGCCGGCTGGAGCGGAACGTCGAGCTGATCGTTGATGGTGCGTCCTGCTGGGCCGACGGCCACCGCATAGAAGCGGTGTGCCACACGCATAGCGGGGACGCCGAACTGTCGCTAACGTAGGCCCGCCGGCGTCTGTAACCCCGGCAGAACGGAGCCGCCATGAGCACCCCAGGCTATGAAACCGCCCTGATCGTCGGCGCCGGCAGCGGCCTCAGCGCCTCGCTGGCCCGGCTGTTCGCGCGCGAGGGCATGCGCGTGGCGCTGGCCGCGCGGCAAACCGACAAGCTCGGCGCCTTGTGCAAGGAGACCGGTGCGCGCGCGTTCCAGTGCGACGCGGTCAAGGCGGACCAGGTGAAGCGGCTGTTCGCCGACCTCGAAGGCCAGATCGGCGCGCCCGACGTCGTGGTCTACAACGCCAGTGCGCGTGCCCGCGGCCCGCTGCTCGAGCTCTCGCCGCCCGATGTCGAGCGGGCCCTCATGGTGAGCGCCTTCGGCGGCTTCCTGGTCGCACAGGAGGCGGTGCGCCGCATGCTGCCCAAGGGGCGCGGTGCCGTCCTGCTGACCGGTGCCTCGGCCAGCGTGAAGGGCTATCCGCAATCGGCACCGTTCGCGATGGGCAAGTTCGCGTTGCGCGGCCTCGCCCAAAGCATGGCGCGCGAGCTGGCGCCCCAGGGAATCCACGTGGCCCACTTCGTCATCGACGGCGGGATCCGCAGCTCCAGCCGCGCCGAGGCGTCGGACAAGCCGGAATCGATGCTCGATCCCGATGCGATCGCGGCCAACTACCTTCATGTCCTGAAGCAGCCGCGCAGCGCCTGGACCTGGGAGATGGAGCTCAGGCCGTGGGTGGAGAAGTTCTGACCGGCTGTAACCTCGGGGCCGGAGCCACCGAATAAAGGCCAGGTGGCACAGCGTGTGCCTGTAAAAAGGTCTTAGTTCCAATGGCCTCCACTCCGATACGCCAAGCCGGATCCATTCATCCGCTGCTCGTGCGCGTGACCCACTGGCTGAACGCGTTCGCGGTCATCTGCATGATCATGAGCGGCTGGCAGATCTTCAACGCCTCGCCGCTCTTCGACTTCCGCTTCCCGCACTGGATGACCCTGGGCGGCTGGCTGGCCGGTGCCATCGCCTGGCACTTTGCTCGGCGCCTACAACGCCGTGCAGCGCCTGGCCTATGTCGTGGTCATCCTGCTGATCACGGCGGCCGTGCTGTCCGGCCTGGCGATCTGGAAGCCGGTGCAGTTCCAGGAGCTCACGGCCGTGCTCGGCGGCTATGACACGGCGCGCTGGGTCCATTTCCTGGCCATGACCGGCATCGTCGGCTTCATCGTGGTCCACCTGGCCCTCGTCCTGATCGTGCCGAAGACCGTGCTGCCGATGATCACCGGCCGCGCGACCGGCGAGCGCCACGCGCCGCCTGCGGAGGTCCGGCCATGAGCCGCCTTCGTTTGCGCGACGTCCAGCCGCAGCTGCGCTCGGCCGAGCGGCGGTTGTTCCTGCGCCAGGCGCTGTCCCTGGGTGCTGTCACCATGCTCGCCGGCTGCGACCTGTCGGACGGCGACACCTTCGACCGCGTGCTGTGGGCGATGTCGCGGTGGAACGATAAGGTGCAGGCCGCCCTGTTCAATCCGCACCGGCTGGCGCCGACCTATGCCGAAAGCGCCATCACCGAGCCGTTCCCGTTCAACGCCTATTATCCGGAAGCGCGCGCGCCGGTCGTCGATACGTCGACGTTCCGGCTGGAGCTCTCCGGCCGCGTCGCCAACAAGCGGCCGTGGTCGGTCGCCGATCTGCGCCAGCTGCCGCAGGCGAGCCAGGTCACGCGGCACATCTGCGTCGAGGGCTGGAGCGCCATCGGCAAATGGGGTGGGGTGCCGTTCAGCACCTTCCTCGAGCGGGTCGGGGCTGACCTTAAGGCGCGCTATGTCGGGTTCCGCTGCGCCGACGACTACTATTCCAGCATCGACATGGCGACGGCGCTGCACCCGCAGACCCTGCTGGCGCTGGACTACCGGGACGCCGCGCTGCCGCCGAAATATGGCAGCCCGATGAAGCTGCGGGTCCCGACCAAGCTCGGCTTTAAAAACCCGAAGCACATCATGGCGATCTTCGTGACCGACGATAATCCGGGCGGCTATTGGGAGGACCAGGGCTACAACTGGTTCAGCGGCTCGTGATCGCGGCGGCGCCGGTCGTGGCGTTCCTTCCGTCCAAGATAGTGATGCCGCTGCCGTCCCTGCCGTGGTATGGACCGTCGCCGCAGTTTCGGATGACGGAGCCACGCCGAATGGCCGATGCGGATGCGCGACGGACCGGCCTTGCCGCCGACGAGCGCCGCGCCGCGCTGATGGCGGCAGCGCAGGCGGGCGACGGCGCCGCCTATCAGGCGTTGCTGCGCGATTGCATCTCGATTGTCCAGGCCATCGCGCGCCGCCAGGGCGTGCCCGCCGACCGCATCGACGACGTGGTGCAGGAGACGCTGCTCAGCGTGCATCGGGCGCGCCACACCTACGATCCGCAGCGGCCGTTCATCGGCTGGCTGCGCGCGATCGCGCAGCGCCGCGCCATCGATGTGCTGCGCAGCACCGGCCGCCACGGCCGCCGCGAAGTCCATGCGCCGCTGGCCTACGAATCCTTCCCCGATGCGGCCGCACCCGACCGCGACGCCGAGCGGGCTCAGGCCGGGAGCACGATCGCTCCCGCCATCGCCGCGTTGCCGGCCGGGCAGCGCGAAGCGGTGCAGCGCCTGGTGCTCGAGGAACGCTCGCTGGCCGAGGCGGCCGTGATCACCGGCCGCAAGCCAGGCGCCCTGAAGGTCAATCTCCATCGCGCGCTGAAGACGCTGCGCGCGAAGCTGGGCGGCGGGGAGGGATGACCGTGACGCCCCCCTCCCATGACGACCTGATCGATCGCCTCGCCGCCGAGTTGAAGCCGGTGAGGCCGCTGGCCTCGCCGGTTACGCGCGCGCTGGGCTGGCTCGCCGTCGTCGCGGCACTGGCCGTGGTCCTGGCCATGCTCTCGGACCTGGACGCGCTCCGGCGCCGTCTGGAGACGGCGCCGGACATGTGGCTGGCGATCCTCGGCTCGACCTTGACCGCGGCCTGCGCCGCCTTCGCCGCCTTCGAGCTCAGCGTTCCCGACCGCAAGCCGGCCTGGGCGCTGCTGCCGCTGCCGCCGCTTCTGTTGTGGGTGGCGGCCAGCGGGCTCGGCTGCCTGCGCGGCTGGGTGATTCCCGGCACGCACGTGGCCTCCATGCGCGAAACCGGCGACTGCCTGGTGTTCATCCTCGGGCTGTCGGTGCCGCTGGGAGCCGCTCTCCTGCTGATGCTGCGGCGCGCGTTTCCGCTGCGGCCCGATCTCACCGCGATGACCGGCGCCCTCGCCGTCGCCGCGGCGGCGGCGAGCCTCCTGAACTTCTTTCATCCGTTCGACGCCGCGGTGACCGACCTCGCGGTGCATGCGATCGCGGTGGCGGTCGTCATCGCCGCCGGGCGCGTGCTGAGCCGCCGGGTTTTTGCCGGGTAACGGTTTCGCGATGTAACCGCGGGCGGTGACTGATCGAACTGGTGGGGCGGCGGCAATGATCGCCGTGTCGACACACCACCAATCAGGAGTCACTCCATGATCATCCGTAAACGCGCGTTTCTCGCGTTGTCCGCCGCGACCGTCGCCCTCGGCCTCGCCTTCGGTCCGGCCGCGATCGCCCAGCAGACCAAGCCCGATACGATGTCGAAGGACAGCATGTCGAAGGACACGATGTCCAAGGACAGCATGGCGAAGGACAGCATGGGCAAGGACACCATGAAGAAGGACACGATGTCCAAGGACACGATGTCGAAGGACAACATGTCCAAGGACGGCATGGCCAAGGACAACATGAAGAAGTAACGCGCCGGACGTCGGGTCCGTTCGTCGCGGGCCCGACGTCCCGTTGCACGCGTCGCGATCACACTTTCGAGAGTGCATCCCATGATTCGGACGACACGGTTCGGCGATTTTTCCAGGCGGCGGGTCATCCTCGGCGGCGTCACGGCGGCCCTGGCGGTGTCCAATGCCCGGCTTGCGGCCGCACAGCCCGCACCCGTCGTGGTCGAGCTGTTCACGTCGCAAGGCTGCAACTCCTGTCCGCCGGCGGACGCTTATCTCGCCGAGCTCGCCCGGCAGCCGGGCATTCTGCCGCTCGCCTACCATATCGATTACTGGGACCGGCTCGGCTGGCGCGATCCGTTCTCCAGCCCGGCCGCGACCGCCCGCCAGACGGATTACGCCCACGCCCTCCGCCTCAAGACGGTCTACACGCCGCAGATGGTCATCAACGGCCGGTACGACGCCGTCGGCTCCGACCGCCGGGAGGTCGCCGCCGCGATCGCCGCCGCCGGTTCATCGACCGGGGCCGTCCCGGTGGAGCTCCTCGCCGAAAACGGCGCGCTGTCGGTCCGACTCGGTGCCGGCATCGGGCAAGGCCGGGTCTTCCTCATCGCCTACGACCTCAGGCACGAAACCCGCGTGCGCGGCGGCGAGAACGCCGGCCGCACGCTGGTCAACACCAACATCGTCCGCGCCATCGAGGAGCTCGGCGCGTGGACCGGCGGCGCGCTCACGCGCTCTCGGCCTTTGCCGCCGCCCGGCACCGGTATCGCGGTGCTTCTGCAGTCCTCCGATGGTGCTATCATCGGCGCCGCTGCGACGGCGGCAGCAGAGCGTAAGGTTTCGTAAGGTTCGGTCGCGTTCCAGTCGCCGATGCGAGTTGCCGCAGGATGACGCAGGCGGACGAGGGTCACTCCCTGGCGAGAGCGCTTCTCGCGCGGGCCATGGCCCATGAGAACGCACAGCGGTTCTCGGACGCGGAGCGGGATTATCTGGGTGTCGCCGCCTTCGGTTATCGACGCCTGGATGTGCTGCGGCTGGCCGCCGGTGTGGCGACGGCGGACGGCCGGCTTGGCGATGCGCTGACGCATTGGCAGGATGTTCTGCGCACGGCTCCGGACGACGTGCCGGCGCTGCGGGCGCGCGGCGCCGCCTTGCAACGCCTCGGCCGATGGGATGACGCCGTCGCCGATTTTGTGAAAGCCACGGCGCTTGCGCCCGACGATCCGAGCCTCGCTACCAGCCTCGGCGTCGCGTTGCAGGATGCCGGGCGCTATGACGAATCGCTGACCGTCTTGCGCCAGGCCGTCGCCCGATGGCCGGGCGAGCCGCTGCTCCGGCACAAGCTGCGCCAGGCGGTGAGTGCCGTCGTGCCGGCCTGGCACGTGCCGATGATGAACGATGCGCCGCGCAACGCGGCCTTCGATCGCGCGATCCGCCGCGCCGTCGCCTCCCGTGGCCCGGCAGCGCGCGTCCTCGACATCGGAACCGGCAGCGGGATCCTGTCGATGATGGCCGTCCGCGCTGGTGCGGCCAGTGTCGTCAGTTGCGAAGCCGTCCCGGCGATCGCCGAGGTGGCGCGCCAGATCCTCGAGCGCAACGGCTACGCCGATCGCGTGCGCGCCGTCGCCAAGCGGTCGACCGAGCTGGCGGTCGGACACGACCTCGATGAGCCCGCCGATGTGCTGGTGTCGGAGATCCTGTCGAGCTCCGTGCTCTCGGAATATGTCCTGACCACCTTCGAGGACGCGGTGAGCCGCCTCGTGAAGCCGTCAGCGGCGATCATTCCGCGCGCGGTCACGGCGGTGGGATGCCTCGCCGGCGGCCCGGCGATCGAGCGGATTGCGTTCGTCGATCGCGTCGACGGCTTCGACTTGTCGCCGTTCACCGCTCTGGCCGCTCCGCGTCTGCCCGTGAACGGCTTCTCGCCGCCGTGGACGCGGCTATCGCCGGACTGCGATCTCCTGCATTTCGATCTCACCGAAGCCTGGCACGCCCCGGCGCTCGAGACGCTGGCGCTGCCGGTGGCCGCGGACGGGGTCGCGGTCGGGGTCATCCAGTGGATGCGTGTCGAGCTCGACGAAGAGACGGTGTTCGTCAACCCGCCGGAGGCCTATGACGGCGGCGGCTGGCAGCAGGTGCTGCACACGTTTCCGAAGCCGATGCCGGTCAGCGCCGGCCAGACCTTTCCGCTGATTGCCGGCCACGACCGCTCCAGCCTGATTTTCGCGCCGGCGCCATGACCGAATCTCCGACCCATGATGACCACGCGCCGGTGCCCGGGCGTGGGTGCAACGGCTGCACGCTGTGCTGCCTGGTCTTGGCCGTGCAAGAATTGGCGAAGCCGGCATTGCAGGCATGCCGGCACTGCGACTTTGGCGCCGGCTGCACGATCTACGCCGATCGGCCGCGGCAGTGTCAGACGTATTTCTGCGGCTATCTCGAGGTCCCGGAAGTGCCCGAATATTGGCACCCGCTTGTGTCGCACATGGTGCTGCAGACGGTCGAGGAGCCGCGGAAATTGCTGGTGCATGTGGATCCCAACGCGCCCAACTCGTGGCTGGTGGAGCCCTATTACTCAGACCTCAAGCGGTGGGGCGGCCTCGCGCTCGAGCGGGATGGACGTGTCTACGTGCTGGTCCGGTCGACGACCGTCATCATGTTCGCCGACCGCCACGCCGACCTCGGCGTTCTTAAAGGCGGCGAGCTGATCGATGTGGTGTCGGTGCCCGGCCCGGATGGTATGAAGCGATACGCCTACGCGAAAATGCCGAATGAAGCGCACAAAGGGCCGGCGTTCTGGAAATAACGCGCCGGCGCGAGGAGGCCTCGATGACCGAGAAGCCGAAGGTCCAGTCGTCATTCGTTGAAGCCACGCATGCGTACGAGCACACGGTCCATGCGGCCGATCAGCCGCGCCATCGCCTCGACCTCACCGAGGCGCCGCGCTGGCCGAAGCCGCGGCCACCGGCAGCGCCGAAGGTTGGCGTCGACGGTGCGGCGCGCGAACCCGAGACCGTCATTCACCACCGCGTCGACTCACCGGCGCGGCTCGGCTTCGGGTTCGGGTTCGGTTTCGCCGCCGGGCTGTGGACGTTCCGCGCCCTGATCGGACTCATCTTCGCCGCCGCTCTCCTTCTTGCGCTGTGGCGGCTGCTGTCCGCGGCGCTTTAGCCTCCTTTAGGACAGGCGGCAAAGAATTCTTGGCATAATTCTATTATTCTTGAAATGTGGAATGAACCGCTCTACATTTCGAGAATGATCGAATTGTTGAGCCATGACCCCGGCTGAGGCCGTCACCGCCTTGGGCGCGCTCGCCCAGGAAACGCGATTGGCGCTGTTCCGGCTCCTGGTGCAGAAGGGGCCGCAAGGGCTGTCCGCGGGTGCCATCGGCGAGGCGCTCGGCATCCTCCCGTCATCGCTGTCGTTCCATCTGGCGCAGCTGAGCCATGCCGGCCTGATCACGCAGCGCCGGCTCGGCCGGCATCTCTATTACGCCGCGGACTTTGCCGCCATGAACGGCCTTATGGCCTACCTGACCGAGAATTGCTGCGCCGGCAGTGCTGTCTGCGCGCCGGGGTGCAGCCCCCCGATATCCCGCACCAAAGGAGAGTCCCATGAAGCGGTTTCACGTTCACGTCAGCGTCGATGACCTCGCGCAGTCGATCCGCTTTTACTCCAGCCTGTTCGCTGCCGAGCCGACGGTGGTCGAGCCGGATTATGCGAAGTGGATGCTCGACGATCCGCGGGTGAATTTCGCGATCTCGAAACGCGGCGGCCCGGCCGGCGTGCAGCATCTCGGGATCCAGGCCGAAAACGAGCATGAGCTCGCGGACATCTTCGGCCGCCTGCAGGCGGCCGAGCGGCCGGTTGTCGAGGAGGCCGCGACGACGTGCTGCTACGCCAAATCCGACAAGCAGTGGATCGCCGATCCGCAGGGCGTGCCCTGGGAGACCTTTTACACCTACGGCAGCGCCACCGTGTACGGGCAGGGCGGCTCGATCGAAAAGCTGAAGGAGGCCTCGACGGCGATGTGCTGCGAGCCGCCGCAGCTGCAATCGACGCCGGCCGCTGCGGTGACTGCCGGGCGCTGCCGTGCCGGCTGAGACGAGGCCCTTCAATGTGCTGTTCCTGTGCACCGGAAACTCAGCGCGCAGCATCCTCGCCGAAGTGATCTTGAATCGCTACGGGGAGGGCCGGTTCCACGCCTACAGCGCCGGCAGCTTTCCCAAGGGACAGGTGCACCCGTTGTCGCTGGAGCTGTTGCGCTCGCTCGGCTGGGACACCGCGATGTTGCGTTCCAAATCCTGGGACGAATTCACGACACCGGCGGCACCGGTGATGGACTTCGTCATCACGGTCTGCGACCAGGCGGCCGGCGAGGTCTGCCCGATCTGGCCCGGTGCGCCGGTCGCGGCGCATTGGGGCCTGCCCGATCCGGCGGCGGTGGACGGCGGCGACGCGGAAGGCCGGACGGCGTTTCGCGAGGCGTTCGCGCTCCTGTGCCGGCGGATCGGCGAATTCGCAAGGCTGCCGCTGGAGACCATGGACGCGGCGGCGAAAAAGCGCGAACTTGGCCGGATCGCACAGCTGACGTGATCCCGCCCGAATCCACCCGATCGCCTGCATGATGATCAGCATCGCCCGCCGCGCCGCGGCCGAGGCCGTCGGCACCGGCCTTCTTCTCACGGCCGTGGTCGGCTCCGGAATCATGGCCGAGCGGCTGTTCGGCGGAAATGTCGGCCTGGCGCTTCTGGCCAATGCGCTGGCGACCGGCGGCGCGCTGGTCGCCTTGATCATCACCTTCGCGCCGATCTCGGGCGCCCAGTTCAATCCGGTGGTGAGCTGCGTGCTCGCCGTGCGCGGCCTGCTCACCAAACGCGATCTGGCCGTTGTCATTGTCGCGCAGCTGATCGGCGCCGCGGCCGGCGTGTGCTGGGCGCATCTGATGTTCGACCTGCCGATCCTGCAGATCTCGGCGCATGAGCGCAGCGGCGTCGGTCAGTGGGCGGGAGAGTTCACCGCGACATTCGGCCTGGTCATGCTCATCGAAGCCGGGCGGCGGCATTTCTCGACCGCACTTCCCGGCATCGTTGCCGCCTACATAACCGCCGCGTACTGGTTCACCTCGTCGACCTCGTTCGCGAACCCGGCGGTGACCCTCGCCCGCGCCCTCACCGACACCTTCACCGGCATCGGCATCAACAACGTGGTCGCATTCGTCATAGCGCAGACCCTGGGGGCCTCGGCCGCCGCGGTCTTCTCGCGCTGGCTGTTCCGGCCGATCGCGACATAGCGGAAGAGACAGCATGCCGGCCGCTCCGCTAGGTTGAAGCGCGTGGCCGACGAATCCACATCCGAGTCCCGCTCCCGCGCCGTGGTTGTGACGGCGCTGGGCACCAGCCAGACCCTGGCCTGGGCGTCCAGCTACTATCTGCCGGCGATTCTCGCCGACCCGATCGCGGCCGGGCTCGGCGTACCGCGGTCATGGGTGTTCGCGGCGTTCTCCGGATCGCTGCTGATCGCGGCCGTGCTCGGTCCGGCGGTCGGACGGCTGATCGATCGCCGCGGGGGGCGCGGCTTGCTGGCGGCCTCCAATCTCGTGATCGCCGGCGGGCTGGTGGTGCTCGCCACGGCCACCGGTCCGGCCGGCTTGTTCGCCGCGTGGGCGCTGCTTGGGATCGGCATGGCGATGGGGCTTTACGACGCCGGATTCGCGGCACTGACCGCGCTGTACGGACAGGCCGCCCGCGGCCCGATCACCGGCATCACGCTCTTTGCGGGGTTTGCCTCGACCGTGAGCTGGCCGCTGTCCGCCGTGCTCAACGATGCGCTGGGCTGGCGCGAGGCTTGCCTGGTGTGGGCCGCCCTCAACATCGTGATCGGCTTGCCGATCAATTCGCTCGCCCTTCCGTCCGTGCCCCGCCCAGCGGCCGCGCCGGCACCCACGATTGAGCGCATCGGCTGGACGCCGCGCCGCGAGATGGTCCTGCTCGCCTTCGTCTTCGCCGCCGGCTGGTTCGTCACCGGCTCGATGGCGGCGCACATGCCGCGCCTGCTCGAGCGCGCGGGTGCGACACCGGTGGCCGCGATCGCGGCGGCGGCGCTGATCGGCCCCGCCCAGGTGGCGGCGCGCGTCGCCGAGTTCTTCCTCTTGCGCCGCATCCATCCGCTGGTCTCGGCGCGTGTCGCGGCAAGCCTCCATCCGCTGGGGGCGATCGTGCTCGCCGCGATCGGCCCGCCCGGTGCGGCGCTGTTCGCGATTTTTTACGGGGCCGGCAATGGGCTTTTGACCATCGCGCGCGGGACGGTGCCGCTGGCCCTGTTCGGACCGCAGGGCTACGGAGAGCGGACCGGCCTGCTCGGAGCACCGGCGCGGATCGCGCAGGCGTTTGCGCCGTTGCTGTTCGGCTTCCTGCTCGATGCGATGGGCGTCGCGGTGATTGCCGTCTCGAGTGCGCTATGTCTCGCGGCGCTGGCGGCGCTCCTGTGCCTGCAGGCGGGACCCAGGGTCAACGTCGACGTGACCGACCGCGCCGCTCCTTGAGACAGGCTCAGCCGGTCTCCCCGTCGGCGTCGACGCCGGGCCAATCCTGTTTCGCCAGCTCCTCGACGGACTTGTCGCCGGCGTCCGGCGGCTTGTGCGGCCGGGTCTCGCTGACGCGCGTCTTCTGCGTCTTCCGCTTGGGTGGCTTGGGGGCGGCGCTCCGCTTTTCGTCGGGCGTCCCGGAGGTACTCCCGCTGTAGGACGGTGGATCGCTGGCCGGAAACGAATCTTCCGCTATGGCATCGACGTCTTTATCCGGCTCGCCAGCGTAGCGCGAGAACCGCTGGTGCTTCTCCTTGACCGGCGGATTGGCGACGCAGTCCTCGTCGATTGGTTTTCTGTCGTCGCGACTTGTCATGGTGTGCTCCCGATCGGTGTTGTCTTGAGAACCGCCGACGGGACAGGTTGGTTCCTGCGCAATTTGGGATAGAGATTTTGTGCTACCGCGCAGCCGCGCGCGTTTAGTCGCCGGCGCGGCGCCGGGTGAGGGGGATCACGCGTGGCTCCCCCGTCGCTTGTGGAGCATCGGCGGCGGTGGTCTCGCGCGGCGTCTGCCGTGCCCCATAATGCACGAAGAACAGGAGCGGCAGCGCCAGTCCGACCGACCAATGCGCGATCGACACGAGATCGCGCACATCCTCGTCGCCGACGTAGTACAGGAGGTATCCGGTCAGCATGAGGCCGATCAAGATGCCGGCCAGGGTCCCGCCCGACCAGCGCCGGCGTCCGCCGCTCCAGCCTTTGATCACGTGAACGCCCCATAACAGGCCGAACAGCCACAGGCTGGCGAACGAAAACGCGCCGTGCAGCTTCATCCACCACGGCTCGAGCGGATGAGGTGCTCCGAAATGCGGCTGGACGAAGAAGTGGAACAGCAGCCACAAGCCGCCGGACGCCCACAGGCCGAAGCCGACCGCGTAGATCGCGATCCGCTGCGGCGCGGACAGTCGTGGCCGCGGCGGTGTGGTCGTTGGCACTTCAGTCACGCGCTTGCCCGCGGCCTCAAAATGTGATGCCGGCCCTGAGCCGGATCTCCATCTGCTCGTGATCGTCGCTGTAGATGCGATCGTGCACCAGCGCCGCTTTCTGGTCGTCGTTGTAGGCCTGGGCCAGAGGCAGCTGCGGCAAGACGGTCAAGGTGGCCCACCAGCCCTCGGTCGTGTAGTGGACGGTCGGGCCGGCAAAGAACGACGTGAATTCCTGGTGGTTGAGCGAGTGGCCGGTGAAGACGTTGTGATTGCGGAACTCCAGGCCGGCATACCAGTTCTGCGCGACCTGGTATGTCGCCCCGGCCGTGAACTCGAGTTCCAGATCCTTCTGCCAGCGCGGGCTCGCGCCCGGATCACTCGGGTCCAGAGTAGGATCGCCGCTCTTGTGCTCCCATTCCCAGGCGACAATGAAGTTGCTGGCGAGCACCAGCCGATCTTCCAAGAAATTTTTGTGCAGCAGAAGCTTCGTTTCGATCTCGCGGACATCCGGGCCGATCGACGGCTCGAGGTAGAGCGCCAAGCCGATCGGGTCCTTGTACGGGCTGAGGAGGCGATAGATTCCCTCGAGCGAAACCGAATCGAAGCGTGTCGACGAATAGCGCTTGTTCGGATCGGCACTCTCGGGGACGAACGCGCCCCCGGTCGTCCCGTCGACCTTGTCGCGGAACGCGCTGACCGACAACCAGTTGACGTAGCCCGAGAGCTGGAAATTGTTGGTCACGCCGTATTCGATCTCCTCGCGGAGCTGCCACAGGTTGTAGTCGCCGTGCGGCTTGCCGGTGCGCAGCGTCGCCCATTGCTCGAACTCGAGCTGGCCCCGTGGATGGGTGTCGGTGGTGTAGACGTAGCCGAACGGCGACTCTCCCGCCGTCGCGGGGAGCGCGTCAAAGATGGCCGCGGCGACGACGGCTGCCGCGAGGACCCGCGACATCGAGCCGACCGCGCGCCGGTGGAAACAGTGCGATAAGCCAGCCATGAAGACCCTCCAATATCGTCGGCTCAGGGTCGGGGCTGGCTAAGGACGGCCGCATCGGGCTCCCATCGGCTGGCTAACCCTCTGAAACAGGACGGCCGCTTGAGCGGGCGTACTGCAACTCATTCTTACTCTCAAAAACGCCGGGATTGCAAGTGCCACTTATTCGCAATTAGCGGGGAGCAAAACGCCCACGGCGGGCGACATTGGCCGGCAAATCACCCTCTTCACAAAAACTTCAGCAAACTCGGCTCCAATGCCGCGGGGGAACTCACGGGCACTGGATGCGGATGACCGGTCAATCGCGCCGCTTTTCGCTGGGGTCGCCGGCCCTGCTGCTTGCCTGTTTCATCGTGCTGGTCAGCGGCAGCCTGTTTGCCTTCGTCGGCTGGCAGATCTGGAATGAGCGTCAGGCCGCCCTGGCGCAGAGCTCGATCACCACCGAAAACCTGGCGCGATCCTTGTCGCAGCACGCCGCGCGGACGATCCAGGCGGCGGACCGCATCCTCCTCGGGACTCGCGAGCGCATCGAATATGACGGCATCGGCGCCAAGGCGACCACCCGCGTTCAGCGATTGCTGCTCGCAGCCACCCGCGATTCGCCGCAGCTGCAATCTCTCGCCGTTTTTGACCAGGATGGCGGGTGGGTCACGGCGTCGCTGCCGTCCTTGCCCGACGGGTCCGTCCGCGACTGGCCGCTTTTCGCATATCACCGCGATCACGCCGACCGCGGTCCGCAGATCAACGCCGTCAAAGGACGTGTGTCCGACCGCTGGGTCCTGCTGCTCACCCGCCGCTGGAGTCGCGCCGATGGCGAGTTCGGCGGCATCGTCGCCGCCGCAATAGATCTCGAGTACTTTCAAAACCTCTATAAGACGTTCGACATCGGCGAGCACGGCTCGATCGCGCTGATGAGCAGCGATGGGCACATCATTGCCCATCATCCCGGCGATGACGTCGTCGGGCGGGATGTCTCCGGTTCAGTGCTGGTCCGCGAGTGGTTGCCGGCCGCGCCGTTCGGGACCAGACGCACGACGTCTCCATTCGACGGATTGGTGAAATACGTCACCTATCGCGGTTTGGGTGATTATCCGTTCGTTGTGAATATCGGGATCGCGGAGGACGACATCCTCGCCCCCTGGCGGGCCAAGGCGCGCATCGAGGCGACGATCGCGCTGGCGGCGGCCGCACTGCTTCTGCTCCTCGGCGGCATCCTCGTCCGGCAGCTCCGGTTGCGCGAGCGGACGGAGCAGGAGCTCCGCGAGGAGCGGACCCTGTTGCAGGAGGCGATCGACGCGCTGCCGGACGGCTTCACGCTCCATGACCAGGGCGGCCGGCTGCTGATGAGCAACCGCCGCTACCGCCACATCCGGCGGACCAATCCGCTGGCCTGCCAGCCCGGGGTCCGCTTCGAAGACTCGATCCGCTCCGCGGTCTCGACCGGCGACATCGTTCTGCCGCCGGGAACGGACGTCGAGCAGTGGGTCCGCGACCGCGTCGGGCAGCATGATGGCGGCTCGACGGAGCTGATCCGGAGCGTCCGCGGCCGCTGGTATCGCGTTCTGGAGCGCCTCACCTCCAGCGGCCGGGTGGTCGGCGTTCACGCCGACATCACCGAGCTGAAGCAGGCGCAAGAGGGAGCGGACGCCGCGAACCGCGCCAAGTCGGCGTTTCTCGCGCGCATGAGCCACGAGCTGCGCACGCCGCTGAATGCCGTCATCGGCTTCGCCCAGCTCCTGCGCGTGCGGCCGCCGCGCGACCCGAAGGTGCAGCTCGACTACGTTCAGTCGATCGAGACCAGCGGCGAGCACCTGCTCAACGTCGTCAACGACATTCTCGATCTCGCCGGGATCGAGGCGGGGCGGCTCACGCTGTCGATCCAATCCGTCGCGATGGCGCCCCTGCTTGCCGACATCCATGCCAACATGCGGCCCTTGGCGAACAATTCGAATATCCGATTCGACCTCGGTCTTGGGGCGGGCCTGCCGGACGCGAAGGCGGACCCGATGCGGCTCCGCCAGGTCCTGCTGAACCTTGTCTCGAACGCCATCAAATATAACCGGGTTGGCGGCGAGGTCCGGCTGTCGGCCGAAAGCCTGCCGAACGGGCGACTACGGCTCGAGGTCGCCGACACGGGCCGCGGCATAGCACCTGAGGTTCAGGCGCACCTGTTCAAGCCGTTTTACCGGCTAGGCGCCGAATACACGGCGACCGAAGGAACGGGCATCGGCCTGACGATTGCCAAGCGCTTGGTCGAGGCGATGGACGGCTCGATCGGCTTTGAGAGCAAGCCCCGGCACGGAAGCCGATTCTGGGTGGATCTGCCGGTCGCGGAGCGGGCAGCCCTGGTGCACCCCAAGCCCGCCGCTCAGGTGGCGTGACGCGCTCTATTCTTCTCATCATGCCCGCGAAGTCAGGGCATCTAGAATAAACCACGGGGGCACGGAGAGCACGGAGCCAAGAGAAGATTCGTCTGATGTTCCTCCGTGATCTCCGTGGTGGACTCTGCCTCCGCTTGCGCGGGAAATGACGAGGAAAACAGCGGCTCAGCTGAAGGCCGGCTTCACCTGCTCCTTGAACCGCGCCATCTCTTCCTTGACCTGCTGGTGCGGCTTGAGGCCGACGTTGAAATAGAGGATCACCTCGTCGAACCCGGCGGCCTGCACCTTTTTCAGCGTGTCGGTGATCTGCTGGGCGGAGCCGATCAGCACCGAATTCTCGGTGAGGTCCTCCGGCCTGACCTTCTCCAGGCGGGCCACCATGTCGACGAAATAGCGATAGGTCGGCGGCGCGGTCTTCGGATCGCCGGGCAGGGCGGGGATCACGCATTCCTTGTAGTAGCGGATCTGGCGCGCGCGCTGCGCCGCCTCCTGCTCCTTATTATCCGCAAAATGGGTGAAGTAGCTGCACATCAGGCGCTGCGGCTTGGTGCCGTATTTGGCGCAGGTTTCCTTATAGAGATCCGACACCTTCTGCAGGCCGCCGAAGGTCATTGCGGCGGCAAAGGGCGCCACGATCAGGCCACAGCCGAGCCGGGCGGCGAGCTCGATCGACGGCTTGGAGAACGATGCGACATAGGTCGGGATCGGCTTCTGCACCGGCTGCGGGGTGATGCGTACGTCCTCGAACTGATAGTACTTGCCGTTGTGCGTGATCCGGTCGCCGCCGGACGACCATAGCCGGCGCACCAGCTCCATGCCCTCTTCGAAAATCGCCTGGTTGTCGCTGAAATCGACCTTGAACGGCTCGTATTCGCGCCGATCATAGCCGCGGCCCGCCGCCCAGTCGACGCGGCCGTTGCTGATCAGGTCGAGCGTCGCCCACTGCTCGGCGACGCGGATCGGATGATGCAGCGGCAGCACCGTGACCGCGGGGGCGAGCCGGATCTTCGTCGTCCGCGCGGCGACGTTCGCCAGCACGATGTCCGGGCACGACAGCACCCCCAGGGAATTGAAATGGTGCTCGCCGATCCACGCCGAATTGTAGCCGAGCTCCTCGGCATAGACCGCCTCGGCCAGGATGTCGTTGACGAACTGGTTGGCGCCGCGCTTGTTGTTCGCGTAGTGATTGTCACTGAGCGTGAAGTAGCCGAATTGCATCGTTTTCTCCCGTTCCTAAGGGCCCTCGTCGCCGCCGTGCCGATCTTTGCCCGCCGGCGGAGGCGTCGGGGGCCGCCAGCGTTGCCGGAATAATACTTGCAATTGCAAGTATTGGCAAAGCCTAATTCGGGCTCGATCGCCGCCCGAAGAGGTTACAATCTCGGCATGTATTTCCCTCCTAAACCCGGCGCCCAGCCCGGTCCATGGCGGACGCGAGCCTCACGGGCGCGGTTATGCCTGATCAGCCGCCCCACTGTATTATGTTCCGTCTTGGAATGATGGCGTTTCACTCTAAATGCGCGTTACAATTGCAGATGAGGACTAACGTAGTCATCAATCGCTAGCGGGCCGACCAGCCAAGTGCCAACGTCAGAAGCGCGCCTGCGGGCGCTGTTCGACACCGCCGTCGACGGCATGATCGTGATCGATGCGAAGGGCATCGTGCTGATGTTCAATCCGGCGTGTGAAACGCTGTTCGGCTACGGCGCCGCCGAAGTGATCGGACAAAACGTCAAGATGCTGATGCCGACGCCCTATCACCAGGAGCACGACGGCTACATCGAGAATTATCGCCGCACCGGCCACCGCAAGATCATCGGTGTCGGCCGCGAGGTGGTCGGTCAGCGCAAGGACGGCGACACGTTTCCGATGCATCTCTCCGTCGGCGAGGCCAAGCAAACCGAAGAAACGACGTTCGTCGGCATCATTCACGATCTGACCGCGCGGAAGGAGGCAGCGCGGCGCCTACGCGAGCTCACGGCCGAGCTGATCCATACGTCCCGTCTCAGCGCCATGGGCCAGCTCTCGTCGTCACTGGCACATGAACTCAACCAGCCGCTCACCGCGATCATGAATTATGCACAAGCAGCGCGGGACATACTGGCCGCGGCGGGTGCGCCGGTGTCGCCGCGCATTCCGGAGTTGCTGGAAAAGGCGGCCGAGCAGGCCGAGCGGGCGGGACAGATCATCCGGCGGCTCCGAAGCTATGTCGAGAAGCGGAAGGTGGAGCGTTCGGCCGCCGATCTTGGCGAGGTCGTCGAGGAGGCCGCGGCCCTCGCGACGATCGGGGCCAAGGTCGAGGGAATCCAGATCGCCTACGACCTGGCGCCCCACCTCCCGGCGGTCCATATGGATCGGATCCAGATCCAGCAGGTCGTGGTCAACCTGGTGCGCAACGCGGTCGAAGTCCTGACGACCTCGGATCGCCGTGACCTTATCATCCGCACGATCGCCGTCGAGAATGGCGACGCTCAGGAAGTCGCGATCATCGACAGCGGTCCAGGCATCGCCCCCGAAATCGCTCAGCAGCTCTTCAAGCCGTTCGTGACAACGAAAAAGAGCGGCATGGGCATCGGCTTGTCCATCAGCCTCTCGATCATCGAGGCGCATGGCGGACGCATCTGGGCGGAGCCGAACCCGAAAGGGGGCTCTATCTTTCGCTTCCAGATTCCGGCACAGGGACCGGCCGGCGGCGCCTGAAGACCTAGCGCGCCTGGCGTCAGCGCCGCGTCGAGCGTGGCGAGCAGCAGCTTGGGGGAGACCGGCTTCTCGAGGAGCGGCACGCCCAATGTTCTGGCCTGGCTCTGCGCCGCGCGATCGGGCCGGCCGGTGATCAGAATCGCCGGCGTCTTGTCGCCGCGTTGCCGCAGCTTGGTCAGCAACTCGGCGCCGGTCATCAGCGGCATGTGCAGGTCGAGAACCAGGCAATCGGCGTGGTCCGGACGGCGGAAGAGGTCGCTGCCGGAGTCGAACGCGATCACGGTGAAATGCCGCGCCTCCAGAAGCGCCTGCAGGGAATCACGCGCAGCATCGTCGTCATCGGGAATGAAAATCGTGTGGGGCGACCGGGAGTCCACGGAGGGCCTGCCTTCCAGGTATTGCACCAGGCCGCGAGTTAAGCCCCTCGCGCGGAGATAGGGCAGTCGTGGCTTGTACTTAAGGGCTTGTACGTAAATCGCGCCGTCCCCCGGTACGTAATCTTACGTACGTAAAATTCCGAATTTCGCGGTGCCCCCACGCCCGTCTAGAGTGACAGGCGCTCGAAATCAGTCCGGCATCAGAGGAAAGTGCCATGAGCAAAACGCCTATTCTCGACTTCATCGAACGGGAGAACCGGATCCCCACCGATGCGGAATTCCGTTACATCTGCCTGCGCAACGGCTTGTCATTTGAGAACGAGGCGCGCGATTTGATCGGCACCCTCCGCGACGAGGGTGTGTTCCGTCCGCGCATGAACGCGACGCTGCGCGAGCTTCTGGCCGTACTGGCGCGCACGGCTCGAGCCAAGCCGCGCCTGGTCGTCGACAACACACCCCGTTGAATTGCGGCCACAGCCGCACGAAAAACCGGCCGCTGCGTCCGCCGCGAAAGACCCGCTGGTTCATCGCGGGTCGTGCAAAACCGCGGCACCGGTATTTTGGCCAGGCCGAGCCTCCCGGTCGCGACATCGGGCGTCGACGGGAGTATGCTGTACAGGCGGCCGGTCCGGGCTTTTGACCCGGGCCAGGGCGCCAGTGGGGGCTTTTCTCGTTGAGTGCGTGAGGCACGCGATCTCGTGCCCACCGCGGGAGAGCGCCATGAGCTATAAAGACATTCTGGTCATTGCTGACGATGCGACATCGGCGCCGGTGCGCTACGACGTTGCCGCGGCCGTGGGCGGTTTCGAGGCCCATCTCGTGGCCCTCCACGTAATGGAGCCGCCGTATACGCCCGCGAGCCTGACCCAGGCCGCGCCGTCCGCGCTCCTCGAATGGCAGGAGTCGGTGATCCAGGAGCGCCTCCAGGCCGCCAAACGCATGGTCGACGAGGCGCAGCAGCGCAACGGGGTGAATTTCGAGTGGCGGCAGGTGAGGGGCACCACCGTCGACGTCGCCCTGCAGCACGGCCAATACGCCGACCTGATCATCGCCAGCCAGGCCACCACCGACGAGGACACGGTCCTCGACATCATGCCCGAAGAGCTGATCATGGGCGCCGGCCGTCCGGTCCTGCTGGTTCCACGTTATGGCAAGTTCCCGCGCATCGCCGAGCGCGTGCTGATCGCGTGGAACCGGACGCGCGAGGCGGCGCGCGCCGTGCACGATGCGCTGCCGCTCCTGAAGCGCGCCCAGTCGGTGCGCGTCATGGAAGTCAATCCCAAGGGCGACCACATCGCGGGCGCCGACCTCGCGACCCATCTGGCGCGCCACGGTGTCCAGGCCGAGGTCGGCTCGGCGACCGCGAGCGACATGAAAATCGGCGACGTGATCCTGTCGCGTGCGGCCGATCTCGGCGCCGATCTGCTCGTCATGGGTGCCTACGGCCATTCGCGGCTGCGCGAATACACATTCGGCGGGGTCACGCTGCACATCCTGCGCCACATGACCATCCCGGTGCTGATGTCGCACTGAGCGGGGGCGGCGCTGCCTGGGGAGCCCCATTATCGTGGTTGGGTGAAACGATGCGCGCCATGATCCTCGACGCCGGCCGCCGCGAGCTGACGCTGCGCGACCTGCCGCGGCCGGTTCCGGCCGTGAACCATGTGCTGATTCAGGTCCGCGCCTGCGGCGTCTGCCGCACCGATCTGCACGTCGTCGACGGCGAATTGCCGCACCCCAAGCTGCCGCTGGTGCCCGGCCACGAGATCGTCGGCACCGTCGTCGAGACCGGCAGCGCCGCTGCGCGCTTTCGCCCGGGGGACCGCGTGGGCGTGCCGTGGCTCGGCTGGACGTGCGGCGTGTGCCGGTTCTGCCGTAGCGGCCGCGAGAACCTGTGCGAGCGGGCCCGCTTCACCGGCTATCAGATCGACGGCGGCTACGCCGAGCTGACGCTCGCCGACGAGCGCTACTGTTTTCTGCTCCCTACCGCCTATGGCGACGTCGAGGCGGCGCCGCTGCTCTGCGCCGGCCTGATCGGCTATCGCGCGCTGTGCATGGCGGGCGCGGGTGAGCGGCTCGGCCTCTACGGCTTTGGCGCCGCGGCGCATATCGTGGCGCAGGTCGCGGTATGGCAGGGCCGCAAAGTGTTCGCATTCACCCGCCCCGGCGATGACGAGGCGCAGGCCTTTGCCCGGAGCTTAGGCGCGGTCTGGGCGGGAGCCTCGGACGCACCGGCGCCCGAGCCGCTGGACGCGGCCCTCATCTTTGCCCCGGTCGGGGCCTTGGTGCCGGCGGCGCTGCGCGCCACCGACAAGGGGGGCACGGTGGTCTGCGCCGGGATCCACATGAGCGATATTCCCGCCTTTCCCTATCGCATCCTGTGGGAGGAGCGGGTGGTCCGCTCGGTCGCCAATCTCACCCGCCGCGACGCCGAGGAGTTCCTGGCACTCGCGCCGCGCGTGCCGGTGCGCACGCACACCACGCCGTTTCCACTCCCTGAGGCGAACACGGCGCTCCAGCGCCTGCGGGCGGGCGAGCTCACCGGTGCCGCGGTCCTGATTCCCTGAAGCGGCCACCAATGGAATCCCTCGCTGAAACCCTTGCGTCGAGATTCGCCAAAATGATTCGTTCAAGGGCGTCAGCGTGAGCCTTAACAATGGCTTGATCGGAACCCTTGCACCCTTGCACGGGTTTCGGGGTCATAGTGGCGCGGAAAAGCCGGATCCCATCTCTGAGGGTCAGGTTATCGACACGCGCAGGACGACCTCGGTCCCCTGGGGCCCGGTCTTCGTCGACAGAGCCCCGCCGATCTGGCCCGCCAGGCCGCGGATGATCCGCATGCCGAGGCCCTTGCTCTGGGACATGTCGAAATCCGACGGCAAGCCGGGCCCGTCGTCGCGGACGGACACCGAGAGACTGCCGTCGTCGCGCTCGACCCGGATGCGGACGTGGCTCCTCTCGGCGCCGCCGTGCTTGGCCGCGTTCGTCACGAGCTCGTTCACCAGCAGCCCGATTGGCACGGCCCGCTCCGCCGAGACGTACAGGTCGCCCACCGTCGCGACGTCGCAGTCGCAGTTCAAACCGGAGGCGCGGAGCGCGTCGCGCAGCTCGAGGAAGTAGTGGCAAATCTCGACGGTATAGCCGTGGCTTGTGGTGGCCAGGTTCTTGTGAACCTGGGCGATCGCCGCGATCCGCGTCGAGGCTTGCTGGAGCGTGTGCCGCACCTCTTCGAAGTCGCTGGTCCCGGCTTCCAACAGCAGCGAGGTCGCCGCGAGCTGTAGGCTGTTTTTCACCCGGTGGTTGAGCTCATCGAGCAGGATCTTCTGCCATTCGAGCGCCGATCGCAGCTCATGCTCGATGTTCCGTTTCTCGATCGTCACGCCCAGCATGTCCGCGAGGCCTTGCACGAACGGCAGATCGTCGGCGGTGAATTCGCCGGGCAGCGCGCTGTCGACCTCGAGCACGCCGAACCGCGTGTGGTCGCCTGCCACGATCACCGTGATCGTCCGCTTGATGCCATGGCGGAGGAGCAGGCCCGGTGTCCTGAAGGGTTGCTCGTGATCCAGGTGGGAGATCACCGGCTGTCCCGTGCGCAACGCAAAACCCGCCGGCGATCCGATATCGGCCTCCAGCTTCTCAGTCCCGACCACGCCCGGCGTCCAGCCGACACCCGCGCGGATCAGGAGCTTGTTCTCGGCCGGCAGAAATTCGGCGATCGCGGAATGCACCGCGCCGAGTCCTTCGGCGGCCAGACGCGCCGCCCGGTCGAGCAGCTCTCCGATATTCAGGCCGCGCAGGCAAAGGATGCCAAGGCTGGCGAGGATTTCCCGTTGACGTGACCGTCCGTCGATAAAAAGGCCGCCCGCCCGGTGGCCGCCGGAGCGCGCCGCCTGACTGGTGCCGCCCCTTCGGTTGCGCGACCGTGCGACCATCGGGCGGGCCTAAGGTCGCACCGGCCCGTCCGTCGAAAAGAATCTTTTGGCGTTAAAGGCGGCGCGAGTGTCTCCCAGCTCAGCCATTGTCACGGCTTTCTCTCTCCCTGGGCCCCGGCTTATGTGTGCGGCGGGATGCCCTTTTTTTTGTAGATAAGGCGAAGCGTTGCCACGGGTTAGGGGAGGTCATGAATTTCGGAGTACCGCCCGCGCAATTCCGGGCATTTTGAGAGCAAAGAAGCGCATCCTCGGCGGCGGGGCGTCGATTCGGCATCGGCTAGCATCGACGCTATGCTGGCCACCATCTTTGGAAGGGGGTGACCATGCAGGAACGCTTCAGGATGGGAGCCGGCGCCGCGATCGCCGGCCTGTTGATCGGCCTCGTCATCGGCGCCCAGGCGCAGTCGCCCGGCGCCGGGTTCAGTAAACGGAATTACAATTTCAGCGCGTGGACCAAGGGGCGGTTTTCCGAACTGGTCACCGTCACCAATCCCGGCCGGTTCATCACCGTGGCCGGCATCGGCGCCGAATCCGAAGCCGACGGCAAGACCATGTATCCCGGCGATATGCTGGCGCAATGCCGCTATGCGTTCACGAAGATCAAAAAGGCGCTGGCCAGCGAAGGCGCGACATTGGCCGACGTGACGCGGATGATCACCTTCGTGACCGACATGGGCGGCGGCGTGCGGGAAACGGCAAAGCCCTATCAGGACTACCTGACCTGCCGGCGCGAGGCCTTCGCAGACGGGCCGGTGCCGGCCAGCACCATCGTCCAGATCACCCGCCTCGCGGCCCCGGACATGTTGATAGAAATCAATGTCGACGCGGTGCTGCCACGGTAGCCTCGGACCGTCGCCGGAGACATTGAATTACCGGCATCCTCTTCTCAGATGATCGTAGGCCCAACCGGCGGTGTGATGAGAATGGCTCGTGACGTCACGCGTGATTGGATGTGGTCCGAGGCGTGCGAAATGCTGGCGCGCGCCGAGCGGCTGCACCGCGAATTCTTCCGCCCCGCCGCCTCGCCGGCGCAATCGCCGGCCTGGGAGCCGCCGGTCGATATCCTGGAGACCGAGCGCGAGATCCTGGTGCTGGTCGCCCTGCCGGGGGTCGACGCCGAGCAGGCCGTCGCGGTGATTGAGGACGGGTATCTGGTGGTCGGCGGCACCCGGACATTGCCGGCCGAGCTGCGGACCGCAACAATCCATCGCCTCGAGCTGCCGCAGGGGCGGTTCCACCGGCGCATTCCCCTGCCGGCCGGCCGCTACAGCGGTGTCCGCCGCGAGCTCGTGTGCGGCTGTCTCGCGGTCACCCTGGAGAAGGCGGGAAGCTTCCGTGGCTGACGCCGAAAAAACGCCCCCGGCCGAGGACACGTCGGGCCGGGACGCCGGCGCGGTTCGGCCGCTGCCGTCCGATGCCCTCATCATCGTGCCGGCGCGGAACACAGTGCTGTTCCCGGGCCTGGTGCACCCGATTACGATCGGCCGCACCAAGTCGATCGCGGCGGCGCAGCAGGCCGTGCGCGAGCAGCGGCAGGTCGGCATCCTGCTGCAGCGCGAGGCGGATACCGCCGACCCGACGCCGAACGACATGCATCGCATCGGGACCGTTGCCAGCATCGCCCGCTACATCACGGCCCAGGACGGCACACATCATCTGGTCTGCCAGGGCGAGCAGCGCTTTCAGGTCGCGGAATTCCTCAACGGCTGGCCGTTCCTGGTCGCCCGCGTGCTGCGCATTCCGGAGCCCGCCACGCGCACGCCCGAGATCGAGGCCCGGTTCATCAATCTCAGGGCGCAGACCATCGCCGCGATCGAGCTGCTGCCGCAGGCGCCGCCGGAGCTCCTGACCGCCGTCCAGTCCGTCGATTCACCGCCGACCTTGACGGATCTCGCCGCCGCCTACATGGACCTGAAGCCGGTGGAGAAGCAGGAGATCCTCGAGACGGTCGAGATCGGTGCCCGCATGGACAAGGTCTCGCGCATGCTGGCGCGCCGGATCGAGATCCTGCGGCTGTCGCAGGAGATCGGCCAGCAGACGAAGGCCGCCCTCGACGAGCGCCAGCGCGAGGCGCTGCTGCGCGAGCAGATGGCCGCCATCCAGCGCCAGCTCGGCGAGGGCGACGACGGCCGGGCGGCGGAGCTGGCGGAGCTCGAGAAGGCGATCGCCAAGGCAAAGATGCCGAAGGAGGTCGAGGAGCAGGCGCGCAAGGAGCTGCGGCGGCTGCAGCGCATGTCGGAGGCCTCCGCTGAGTACGGCATGGTGCGGACCTATCTCGATTGGCTGATCGAGCTGCCGTGGAGTCTGCCGAAGGAGAGCCCGATCGATATCGACGAGGCGCGGCGGATCCTCGACGAGGATCATTACGATCTCGACAAGATCAAGCGGCGGATCATTGAATACCTCGCGGTGCGCAAGCTGGCTCCGAACGGGAAGGCGCCGATCCTGTGCTTCGCCGGCCCGCCCGGCGTCGGCAAGACCTCGCTCGGGCAGTCGATCGCGCGCGCCATGAAGCGCAAGTTCGTCCGCGTGAGCCTCGGCGGCATGCACGACGAAGCGGAGATCCGCGGCCACCGCCGCACCTATGTCGGCGCCTTGCCCGGCAACATCGTCCAGGCGATCCGCAAGGCCGGCACGCGCAACTGCGTGATGATGCTGGACGAGATCGACAAGCTCGGCGCCGGGTTCCACGGCGATCCGGCTGCGGCCCTGCTCGAGGTTCTCGATCCCGAGCAGAACAACACGTTCCGCGACAATTATCTGGGTGTCCCGTTCGACCTGAGCCGCGTCGTGTTCCTCACCACGGCGAACATGCTCGACACCATCCCGGGCCCGCTCAGGGACCGCATGGAGATCATCAGCCTGCCCGGCTACACCGCCGCCGAGAAGCTGCAGATCGCGCGGCGCTACCTGGTGCGGCGGCAGATGGAAGCGAACGGCGTCAAGGAGGGCCAGGTCGAGATCACCGACGACGCCATCCGCGAGATCATCCAGCACTACACGCGCGAGGCGGGGGTGCGCAACCTCGAGCGCGAAATCGGCAGGGTGCTGCGCCACGCCGCGGTCCGCATCGCGGAAGGGGAGACGGGGCCGATCCGCGTTGGGCGGGATGACCTCGCCGCCATTCTCGGTCCGCCGCAGTTCGAGAATGAAGTGGCAATGCGCACCAGCGTTCCCGGTGTCGCGACCGGGCTCGCCTGGACGCCGGTCGGCGGCGATATCCTGTTCATCGAGGCGACGCGGGTGCCGGGCAGCGGCCGGCTGATCCTCACCGGGCAGCTCGGCGACGTGATGAAGGAGAGCGCGCAGGCCGCGCTCAGCATCGTGAAGAACCGCGCCGCGCGGCTGGGCATCGACGAAAAGGCCTTCGAGAAGGCCGACATCCACATCCACGTCCCGGCCGGGGCGATCCCGAAGGACGGCCCCAGCGCCGGCGTCGCCATGTTCATGGCGCTGGTGTCGCTGATGACCCGGCGCACGGTGCGCAGCGACACCGCGATGACCGGGGAGATCAGCCTGCGCGGCCTGGTGCTGCCGGTCGGCGGCATCAAGGAGAAGGTCGTCGCCGCGCATAGCGCGGGCATCAAGCACATCATGCTGCCGGCCCGGAACCGCAAGGACTTCGAGGATATTCCGGAAGACGCCCGCAATCAGCTCGACTTCGTGTGGCTGGAGCGGGTCGACCAGGCCGTCGAGTTCGCGCTCGAGCCGGCGGCGCGCGCGGACGAGGAGTCCGACGAAACGGCCCGGCATCTGGCCGACGCGGACGCGTAAGCGCCGACGCCGGCCTGACGGCAAGCCGTCAGGCCGGAGCTGACGCGCCGATTAGGTGCCCGAGACGACCTTCCACGCCCCGTCCGGCTGACGGCAGGCGGTGCCGTAGGCTTGTTCCTGCTTGCCGTCGATCGTGACCGTGGTCTGGTACTCGCGGCAATGGTCGCCGTTCTGGTCGTGGCCGTCGCGGACGATCTTGGTCCCGCCGGAGGTGGCGTTCTGCGGATTGTTCCACGTGATCGTCTGGCCGACGGCGGCATGGCTCAACGCCCGGTCATGGGCCTGCCGCGCCGCCGTGCGGTCGGCGTTGTCGAGCGACTTGCCGATCTGGTTGCCGATGAATCCGCCGACTGCTACACCCGCCACGGTCATCAGGGCTTTGCCGGTGCCGCCGCCGAATTGGTTTCCCAACAGGCCGCCGAGGCCGGCGCCGATCAAGGTGCCGCCGTTCTGCTTGTTGAAATCCGAATCCGGTCCCTGGCACGCGCCGAGCGCCAGCGCCGCCGCGGCGAGCGCGCTCAGAAGATGGTTGCGGGTTGACGCGCGGAAACTCTGTCGAGCCATGACGAACTCCCCAAGCCGAAGGCTGCCCGGTCCGACATTTGTTGCGACTCGGGGCACCACTGACGACAGCCGGCGGCGAACCTAGCCGCCGAATTCTTAATCTTCAATTTAAACCTTCGTACGGTGGCACCGTCGCGGGCGGCGAGGGGATCATCACGGACCGCAAGCGGCCGCGCCGCTTAAGCGCGCTGCCGCGTCCGCGATCCCTTCAGGCGGGGATCGCGCGCCGGATGCGGCCGCTCAGCGCCGTCGCGGATTCGGCGCGATACTGGGGCGGGGGCCGCCCCGCGAGGAACGCCTCGCGGCCCGCCTCCGCCGCGGCACGGATCGCGCGCGCCATGCGGACGGGGTCGCGGGCCCGCGCCACCGCCGTGTTCAGCAGCACGCCGTCGCAGCCGAGCTCGAAGGCGATCGCGACGTCTGACGCCGTTCCCAATCCCGCATCGACGATCACCGGCACCGTGACGCGGGCACGGATCATCTGCAGGCGCAGGGGATCGCGAATGCCGAGACCCGTGCCGATCGGGGCCGCGAACGGCATCACCGCGGCGCAGCCGGCGTCCTGAAGCTTCTGTGCCAGGACCACGTCGTCGGTGGTGTAGGGAAGCACGGTAAAGCCCGCGCGCACCAGCTGCCGCGCCGCGGCGAGCAGCTCCTCGGCGTCGGGGAGCAGGGTGTCGTCGTCACCGATGACCTCCAGCTTGATGCGGTCGGTGGCCAGGGCCTCGCGCGCCAGCTCGGCCGTCAGGACCGCCTCGCGCGCGGTGTGGCATCCGGCCGTGTTGGGCAGGACCGCGACCCCGCGCGCTGCCAGAAGGTCGTACAGATTCTCGCCGCCGGCGTCTGCCGGGCCGACCCGCCGCAACGCGACGGTCACCATGTCGCTGCCCGCCGCCGCGATGGCATCCAGCATGACGTCGAGGCTGGGATAGCGCGCCGTCCCCAGCAGAACCCGCGAGCGCAAGGTGAGCTTGCCGATGGTCAGTCCGGTGTCCATCTCAGCCCCCACGCGTCGCGCGCACGATTTCAACCACGTCGCCCGGCTGGAGCCGGCGCGACGGCCACTCTGCGCGCGGCACCACGGCGTCGTTCACCGCGACCGCAAGTCCCTGCGTCGGCCCCGGCGCGAATTCGCCGACAAGACGATCGATGGTCAGGGCGGCACTCACCGTGAGGGGGGCGCCGTTGAGCGTGATCTCAGTCGCCGCGCCCGCCGGAGCGGACGAAGCGGTTCGGGTCGAAGGATGCAAGTCGCCGGTCATGGGGACCTCCGGTCAGCAGTTCGAGAACGAGCTCGGCAGTGGCCACGGCGAGCAGGACGCCGTGGCGGAAATGCCCGGTTGCGACGTACAGACCCGCCGGACCGTAAGCGCCGATCGCCGGCGCGTGATCGCGGAGCGCCGGCCGGAAACCGACGGCCAGCTCGGCGATCGCCAGCTCATCGATCGCCGGCACGGCGCGGCGCGCTTCGGTCAGCAGCTCGTGGACGGCCCAAACCGTGGCGCGAGCATCGTAGCCCTGCTCCTCCATCGTGGCCCCGACCACGACTTCGCCATCGGCGCGGGGCACCAGATAGACGCGCGGCGTGCGCAGCACGTGTTCGATCACCGGTGCGCCGCGCAATCGCACGGTCTGCCCTTTGACCGGCCGCAGTGGCAGCGGCGCCACGCCGGCCGGCAGCAATTCATTGGTATGGCAGCCGGCGGCGAGCAGGACGGTGGGGGCGTGGATGCGGCCCCCCGCGCAGACGGCGCCTGCGACCCGGTCGCCGTCGGCGATCAGCGCGACGTCGCCGGCACCGTCGACGAGCGTGACCTGCTGTTGCCGGAGGGCCGCCGCCAAGGCGTTGGCGAATTTCCGCGGATCGATCTGCCGGTCGTCGGGCGCCGCCAGCCCGCCCAGGGTCCGCGGGCTGATATTCGGCTCTCGCCGCCTGGCATCGTCCGCGGTGAGGAGCTCGGTGTTAAGGCCGAGACCTTGGTGGATCACGTGCATCCGCTCCAGGAGGACTTGATCGTCGTGGTCGAGCGCCACCCACAGCCCGCCCTCGGTACGCAAGCTGCAGGACAGGCCCGACGCCGCCTCGACCGCGGCGACGAACGCGGGATAGCGCGTCACGCTGTCTTGCGCGAACTCGATCAGAAGCGGGTCGGCGTCTTCGGCTTCCAGCGCGGGTGACAACATCCCGGCGGCGATCTGCGTCGCCCCGCCGCCGAGCGTCGCGCGCTCGAGCAGAGTCACCCGCAATCCGGCCTGAGCGGCGCGAAACGCGGCGGCGAGGCCGATAATGCCGCCGCCGATGATCACGAGGTCGGCTGTCGCCGAAAAGCTGCTGGTGCGCATCGTTGTCCCTACGCCGGCATTACCCGGATCAGGTTCGCGGGTCTAATCTCAGGCCTGTTGTTTCAGACCACCCCGAACGATGTCGTATCCGGTAGCACCGAACCTCGGGCGAGGCAAGCGCCAACGGCGCAGAGCTACAGCTTGAAAACCCGCTTGAGAAAGTCTTTGACGTCGTCGGTCGCCTGACGACGCGCGGCGGGGTCGCCGCCGACGGTCGCGCCGCGGCCGGTGCAGCGGCGGAGATAGGGCGCCACGATTTTGGTGATGTCCTCGTGAGCCGGGAGCGACCACACTTTGAGCGCATCCACGTCCGTCGTCCGGTCGCAATTCTTGTAGTTGGCGAGGCTGGAAATGAAGGCCGGCGGCTGCGGCGAGTCGAAACCGTGAAACGCGTCGGGGTAGGTGATCACGCGGATGTCGACGCCCTTCGATTGGAACCACCGCGCGTAATCCTGACACGCCTCCGCGGGAGTCCAGTCGTCCCGGCCGCCGAGAAGGACGAGGAGCGGCGCCTTGGTCAGATCATGGGTGACCTGGCGATCGTTGCAAGTGGGGTAGAGTGCCACGTGGAGGGCGAACCGCGTGTCGTCGGAAACCACCGCCGTCCGGTAGACCTCAAACGAGGTTTGAAGAGCCACCGTGCCGCCGCGCGAAAAGCCGATGATCCCGATGCGCCGGCTGTCGATCCGCGGATGGCTGGCCAGCAGCCGTAAAGACGAGAGCGCGTCGGCCATGTCGGCCGCCGCCGTCAGCTCGGCGTGGTTCGTCGCCGTCTCGCGCACATTGCGCGGCGTGAAGCTGTCGACGACGAACGCGGCGACGCCCATCGACAAAAAGTGCTCGGCCCACCAGAAGTCACGGACGTCGGTGACGCCATCGCCGCCATGCGCGATGACCATCGCCGGCACCTGGCCCGCCGACGCCGGCGGCAGACTCAACGTGCCGAAGACCATGGTCCTTTGCGGGACCTGGTGGCGCGCGAGCTGGAAATGTCCGATGGGTGTCAGGCTTTCGAAATAGATGCGGCCGGCTCGACCGTCGCTGAGATCGGGCAACGGCGCATCCTCCGCAGCACCCGCCAGCGGACAGCCAAACAGAACGGAGATGATTGCAATCAAGCGAAGACAGCGCACCTGAACCCATTACCATTAGAGCCCCAAATTCGAAGTGACAGCCGTCACTTGGGCGATGGCGCGGGGGCATTGGTTAATGGTTGATAACCGTGTTGCGCCGTGCGGGCGTCGTCGCGCCGTTTAATGGCCTCTCGATCGCCCGCAAGGCGCGAGCGCAATCGCCCGCGGGACATTTTGCCGTTGCGCGGCCGTCCGGCCGCATTACAGTCGCGAGGATGAGATGCGGGGCTCTCGAAGCGCCCGCCCCGGGGAGAGAGCGTGAAGCCGGCACCGTTCGCCTACGCGAAGCCGTCCAGCCTGGATCAAGTGTTCGATCTTCTGGACCGGCACGGCGAGTCCGCCCGGCTTCTCGCCGGCGGTCAAAGCCTCGTCCCGACGCTCGCGTTCCGGCTGTCGACGCCGTCCCTGCTGATTGATCTCGGCGGCATCCCCGGGCTGTCCGGAATCTCGGTCAGCGCCGGCGTGGTGCGGATCGGAGCCATGACGCGCCATGCGGCACTGGACCGGTCGAAGGACATCGCCCGCCATCTGCCGCTCCTGGCACAAGCGGTACCCCATATCGGTCATCCGGCGATCCGCAACCGCGGCACCATCGGCGGCAGCCTCGCGTTCGCCGATCCGGCCGCCGAGTTGCCCGCCTGCGCCGTGGCCCTCGATGCGCGCCTCGTGCTCGCCGGCCGCGGCGGCCGGCGCGTCGTGACGGCCCGCAACTTCTTCAAGGGCCTCTACGAGACCGACCTTAGGCTCGGCGAGGTGCTGGTGGCGGTCGAATTCCCGGCGCTGGATTTGGGCTATCGCTCGCGCTTCGCCGAGCTGGCCCGGCGGCACGGCGACTACGCGATGGTCGGCCTGGCCGCCCATGGCCGCGTCGACGGCGAACGCGTGCAGGACGTGCGACTGGCGTTCTTCGGCGTCGGCGCCAAGCCGGTGCTGGCGACGCGCGCGATAAAGGAGCTGGAGGGCCAAACCCTGTCGCCGACGGCGCTGGCCCTGGCCGGCGAGGCGCTCGGCGAGGACCTCGATCCGCCGGATGACCTGAACGGGTCCGGCAAGACTAAGCTCCACCTCGCCCGCGTGATGCTGACGCGAACGCTCCGCGAGATGTCGGCATGAGCGATCACGCGCAGGACGTAACTCTGATCGTCAACGGCGAACGCGTGACGCGGCGGGTCGAGCCGCGCCAGCATTTGATCGATTTCCTGCGCCATGAGCTCGAGCTCACCGGCGCCCATATCGGCTGCGAGCACGGCGTGTGCGGCGCCTGCACGGTCCGCGTCGACGGCGAGATCGTGCGCGGCTGCCTGTTCCTGGCGGTCCAGGCCGACGGCTGCCGCGTCGACACCATCGAAGGCCTTACCGAGTCCGGCGAGCTGGCCGATCTGCAGAAAGCGTTTGTGGAGCGCAACGCCTTGCAGTGCGGCTTCTGCACCCCCGGCATGCTGATCGCCTCGGCGGCCCTGCTGGCGCAGACTCCCAACGCGTCGCGCGCCGATATCCGCGCCTATCTGTCCGGCAATTATTGCCGCTGCACCGGCTATCACGCCATCGTCGACGCCGTGGAAACCGTGGCCCGCGCACGGGGCGGGATGGGCCGCAAATGACCAAAGCCGACGGCCTCAGCCCGCTCGACCGGCCGAACTCCTATATCGGCCGCACCGTGCCGCGCCCCAATGCCCGGCGGCTGGCCGAGGGCCGCGGCCAATATGTCGATGACATCAAGCTGGCGCGCCTCACGCATGTGGCGTTCCTGCGCAGCCCCTACGCCCATGCGCGGATCAAGCGCATCGACAGCACGGCGGCGGCAAAATCGCCGGGCGTCCTCCGCATCGTCACCGGCCGCGAGATGAAAGAGGTGTGCACGCCGTGGGTCGGCGTGCTGTCGCACCTCAAGGGCATGAAATCGGCGCCCCAATATCCGCTTGCCATCGATCGCGCGTGCTGGCAGGGCGAGGCGGTGTGCGCGGTCGTGGCGCAGACCCGTGCCGAGGCCGAAGACGCGCTGCCGCTGATCCGGGTCGAGTGGGAGGAGCTGATTCCGGTCACCGACGCGGCGAAGGCGGCGGCGCCGGGGGCGCTGGTCATCCATCCGGAGCTCGGCGACAACATCGCCTTCCAGCGCGAGCTGGCGGTCGGCGAGCCGGACGCGGCGTTCGCGGCCGCCGACGTCGTGGTGGAGGAGACGTTCCACATCGGCCGACACACCGGCGTGACGTTGGAGCCGCGCTCGATCCTGGCCGACTACAACCGCGCCGAAAACCAGCTCACCGTCTATCACTCGACGCAGGCGCCGCACATGATGCAGGGCATCTTTGCCAAGCATCTCGGCCTGCCCGAAACCAATGTGCGGGTGATCTGCCGCGACGTCGGCGGCGCTTTCGGCATCAAGGTGCACACCTACCCGGACGAGATGGCCGCCGTCGCCTTGGCCGTGATGCTCGGCCGGCCGGTGAAGTTCGTCGCCGACCGCTTCGAATCCTTCGTCACCGACATCCACGCCCGCGACCATGTCGTGAAGGGGCGCATCGCGCTGTCCAAGGACGGCGACATCAAGGCCTTCGAGATCGACGACCTCACCGGCATCGGGCCGTATTCGGTCTATCCGCGCACCAGCGGCATCGAGGCCAACCAGGTCGTGAACCTGGTCGGCGGTCCGTACAAGCACAAGGCCTACAAGGCGCGTGCCCGGGTCGTGTTCCAGAACAAGACGGTGATGTGCCAGTACCGGGCGGTCGGCCATCCGGTCGCTTGCGCCGTGACCGAAGGTCTGGTCGATCTGGCGGCCCGCAAGCTAGGCCAGGATCCCGCCGAGCTGCGCCGGCGCAACCTGATCCCCGACGATGCCTATCCCTACACGGCACCGCCCGGCCTCGTCTTCGAGGGCCTGTCGCATCACCGCTCGCTCGACAAGCTCCTCGAGCTGATGGATTACAAGACTCTGCGCGCCGAGCAGGCCGAGCTCCGCAAGCGTGGCATCCACCGCGGCATCGGGCTGGCCAGCTTCATCGAGGTGACCAATCCGTCGGCGGCGTTCTACGGCATCGGTGGGGCGCGGATCTCGGCGCAGGACGGTTGCACCATCCGTCTTGATCCTTCGGGAACCGTGACCTGCGCCATCGGCGTGACCGAGCAGGGGCAGGGAACCGAGGCGATCGTGGCCCAGATCGCCGCCACGGCGGTCGGCGTGCCGATGGAGCGCGTGCGGGTGATCACCGGCGATACCGAGGTCACGCCCTATGGCGGCGGCACCTGGGCGTCGCGCGGGGCCGGCATCGGCGGCGAGGCGACCCTGCAGGCGGGCAAGGCCCTGCGCCAGAACGTTCTCGCGGTCGCCGGCGTCATGCTGCAGGCCGATCCCGGCCGGCTCGACATCCGCGATGGCAAGATCGTCGACGCCGACACCGGCACCGAGCGCATGCCGCTCGAGGAGCTTGGCCGGGTCTGCTACTTTCGGCCCGACACCTTGCCGAAGGACGTGCAGCCCGAGCTGATGGTGACACGCCACTACGTCCAGAAGGACTTCGCGTTCGTGTTCACCAACGGCATCCAGGCGTCGCATCTGGAGGTCGACACCGACACCGGCTTCGTGAAGCTCTTGGGCCATTGGTGCGTCGAGGATTGCGGTACGGTCATCAACCCGCAGCTGGTGGACGAGCAGATCCGCGGCGGCGTGGTCCAAGGGCTGGGGGCGGCGCTCTTCGAACAGTGCGTGTATGACGATCAGGGCCAGATGCGGAACGCGAACATGGCCGACTACCTGGTACCGATGGCCGCCGAGATGCCCGACATCCAGGTCGCGCACGTGATCACGCCGACCCGATCTTCGGAGCTCGGCGCAAAGGGTGCGGGAGAGGCCGGCACGGCGGGCGCTCCGGCCGCGGTCATGAACGCGATCAACGACGCACTCGCGCCGTTGCACGCGCGCGTGGCGGCGCAGCCCTTCACGCCCGAGATCATCCTGACAGCGCTCGGCAAGGCTTGATGGGGGACTTTCTCATGCGGACCGCAACGTCGATCCTGCTGGCGTGTCTCGCCGCGACGCCGGCCGTGGCGGCCAACGTCAACATCCCGGTCCTGGTCCCGATCACCGGCTTTCTGTCGCTCGAAGGGACCAGCCAGCGCAACGGCGCGCTGCTCGCGATCAAGAACGCGCCCGCCGGTGTCGCCGTCCGCTCCGAGGTGTCGGACACCGGCACGGCACCCGACGTGGCGGTGAACGCGCTCGAGCGCGCCCTTGGCCGCGGCGACGCGACGGCGGTGGTCGCCTCGATGCTCGGCACCCAGATGCTGGCGATGCTGCCGGTGGCGCAGGAGCACAAGGTGCCGCTGCTCACCGTCTCCGGGACCGCCGGGATCACCGAGAAAGGCAATCCCTATGTGTTCCGCTTCTTCCCCGGCGATGCGGTGACCAAGATCGCGCATGTCCGTTACGCGGCCGAGGAGCTGAAGGCGAAGAAGCTGGCGCTGATCTCGCAGACCACCGAATACGGCCAGAGCGGGCGCAAGCAGATCGTCGACATCGCGGCGCGGCTGGGCCTGAGCCTCGTGTTCGAGGAATCGCTGGACGTGCAGGTCCGCGACATGTCGCCGGTGCTGGGCAAGGTGAAGGCGGCGCAGCCGGACGTGCTGCTGCTCCATCTCCATGCCGGGCCGACCGCGCTGGTCATCCGGCAGGCGGCGGCGACGAACCTCGGCATCCCGATCGTCGCCGGCTCGGCGATGCATCAGCCGCCGACCGCGGCGCTGGTCGAGCCCGCCGAGCTGCGCGGCGTCTGCGCCGAGACCAACGCCTCGCCGATCTCCGGCGGCTCGCCGGAGATGGACCGCTTCCTGCGACAGTACCGCCAGGAGTTCAACGCCGAGCCGGACGGCTATGCGCTCGGCCAGTACGACGGCGTGGCGATGACCTTGGACGCGGTGGCAAAGGGTGCCCGCACACCCGCGGATGTGACGAAGGCGCTCGCGTCGGAGACCTATCGGGGCCTTGCGATGACCTACAAGTCGGACGGCAAGGGCAACATGGCGCATTCGGCGATCATCGTCTGCTACGACGGCCAGAGCCGCACGCCGAAAATCGCCAAGCGCTACGATGATCTTGATGGCGCACTGGGGCGATGACCCGGGTGGTCCGCGCCATACCCCCCACCCTAACCCTCCCCCGCAAGGGGGGAGGGAACAGAGCCGCAGATCACTTTCTTACCTCCTCCCCCTTGACGGGGGAGGGTTGGGGTGGGGGTGACTCACCGCGGCGCAATAGCGGGCGCTAGGCGTAACGCGCATGCTCCAAGTCCTCGCCAACGGTCTGGCCCTGGGTGCGGCGTATGCGCTGGTGGCGCTGGGCTTCGTGCTGGTGGTGAATGCCACCAACGCGGTCAACTTCGCTCAGGGCGATATGGTGATGGCCGGCGGCTTCGTGGCCGTGGCGCTGGCCTCGGTGTTGCACGTACCCGGCATCGTGCTGCTGCCGCTGGTGCTGGCGGCGATGGTCGTGATCGGCTTGCTGCTCTCGGCGGAGAACGGCGCCAACGCGCTCTTCGGCGCCGAGCCGCGCGCCGCCCCGCCGCTGTTTGACGGCCGGCCCGTCACGATCGGATCGGTCACGCTCAGCCTGCAGGCGGTGGCGATCGTCGCCGTGGCCGCGGCCCTGATCCTGGCGCAGCATCTGCTCTTCACCCGGACCCGGCTCGGCCAGAAGCTCCGCGCGACGGCGCAGGACCGCGAAATGGCCGAGGCGATCGGCATCAACACGACGCGGATGATCGCGCTGACCTTTGCCCTGGGTGCGGCGCTCGCCGGGGCGGCGGGGCTGCTGCTGGCCAACTCGTTCTTCGTGACGCCGGCCGATGGCACCAACTACATGCTGAAGGCCTATATCGCCGTCACGATTGGCGGCTGGGGCAGTATTCCGGGTGCGGTCGTCGGCGCGCTGTTGATCGCGCTGTTCGAGGTCGTCTTCCCGTCGCTGCCCCTGCTGGTCCCCGATCTTCCGATCTCTTGGCTATTCTCGCAAACCGTGGCGACGATCATCCTCTATTTCGTTCTGCTCGGCGTCCTGTTCGTCCGTCCGCGCGGCCTGTTCGGCGAAGCCGTCTTGCGGCGCGCATGATCGCTTGGCTGTCGCGGGGGCTTCGCGCTCCGCTGGCGTGCGCGGTGCTCGGCCTCGCCGCCTGGCCGTTGGTCTTTTCCGGGGCGTACGACCTGCGCGTGTTCACCCTGGCCGGCATCTATGCGCTGCTGGTTCTGGGCTATCAGTTCATCTTCGGCCACGCCGGCGCGCTGGCCCTGACGCAAGGGAGCTTTTTCGGGCTCGGCGCTTATGTGGCCGCGATCGGGGCCGTCCGCTACGGCCTGACCTTCGAGACGACGTTGCCGCTGGCCATCCTCGTCCCGGCGTTGCTGGCGGTGATCGTTGCGGCACCGGTGCTGCGCCTGCAGTCGCACTACTTTGCGCTGGCCACCTTGGGCATCGCGCAGGTGCTGTTGCTGGTCTGCCGGGAATGGGTGCCGGTCACCGGCGGCGCCAACGGCCTGTCCGGCATTCCGCTGATGACGATCTTCGGCACCTCGGTCGCGCGCGGCTGGCCGAGCCTGATCCTCGTCTGGTCGCTGGCGGCATTCGGTGCGGCACTCGCCTGGGGCCTGTTGCGCGGCCGGCTCGGGCTCGGCTTCCGGCTGGTGCGCCAGGCGCCGCCCGCCGCGGACGCCATCGGGCTCGATATCGGCCGCTACCGGCTCGCGGCGTTCGTGCTCAGCGCCGCCTATGCGGGCGCCGCCGGGGCGTTGTTCGTGCACATGAACCGCGTCGTCTCGCCCGATGTGTTCGAATTCCAGGTGATGGTCACGTGCCTGGCGATGACCGTGATCGGCGGGGCGACTCGGATTGCCGGCGCGTTCGCCGGGGCGCTCCTGCTGGTCTACCTGCCGGAGTGGTTTCGCCCGCTGGATAAATATTATCTCATCGCCTACGGCGCCGGCCTGCTGATCATGATCGTCGCCGCACCGGACGGCCTGATCGGAGCGCTGGCGCGGCTGCGACAGCTTGTGGTGCCGGAGCCGCTGCCCCCGGCGCCGAAGCCGGCCGCCTTGCCGGCGCTGGTACCGGCGCAGCTTCAGCCCTCGGACCCGCTCCTCGAAGTTCGCGACCTCTGCAAATCTTTCGGCGGCGTACAGGCGTTGCAGGACGTCACCTTCGAGATCCACCCCGGCGAGATCCTGGGGCTGATCGGGCCGAACGGCTCGGGCAAGACGACCCTGGTCAACATCGCGACCGGCCTCGAGCGCTGCGACAGCGGCGAGATCTGCTTCGGTCTGCGCGTCCTGACCCGGCTGCCGCCGTTCAAGATCGCGCGCCTGGGCGTCGCGCGCACGTTTCAGAACCTCTGCCTCGTCGACGACATGGCGGCGATCGACAACGTGGCCGTCGCGCGCTCGGGGGAAAGCCTTGACCAGGCGCGGCGTCACGCCATGGCCGTGCTCGACCGGCTCGGGCTGGCCGACATCGCCATGGCGCCGGTCGGCAGGCTGCCCCAAAGCGTGCAGCGCCGGATCGAGATCGCCCGCGCGCTGGCGCTTCAACCGGCCCTGCTGTTCCTCGACGAGCCGGCGGCGGGCCTCAGCGACGCCGAGCAGGCCGATCTGGCCGATCACCTGCGGCGGTTGAAGCGCGACGGCCTTACGCTCCTTATCATCGAGCACAACATGCCGTTCCTCACCAATCTCGCGGACCGCATGGTGTGCCTGGACGGCGGCCGCGTCATCGCGCACGGCCCGCCGGAGAAAGTCCGCGCGCATAAGCGGGTGATCGAGGCCTATCTCGGGCGGACGGAGGCCGTCTCGTGACGCCGCGGCTCCACATCGAAGGCCTGTCGGTGGCGCAGGCGCTCGACGACGTGTCGCTGCAGGCCGCGGCCGGTGAAGTGGTGGCCCTGCTCGGCGCCAACGGCGCCGGGAAATCGAGCCTGCTGCGCGCGATCATGGGCTTTGCCGCTTCGCGCGGTGAGATCCGGCTCGACGGCGCCTCGCTGGCGCCGTTGCCGCCGTTCGAGCGCAGCCGGCAGGGTGTGGCGTATTGCCCGGAAGGGCGGCGCGTGTTCCCGCGCATGACGGTGCACGAGAACCTCGAGGTCGCGCGGCGCCGCGGCGTGGAGCGGCTGGACGAGATCTATGTGCTGTTCCCCGCCTTGGTCGCGCGGGCGAACACGCCGGCCGGCCAGCTCTCCGGCGGCGAGCAGCAGATGCTGGCCATCGGCCGGGCCCTGATGACCGAGCCGAAGCTCATCCTGCTCGACGAGCCGTCGCTCGGCCTGTCGCCGCAGGCGAGCGAAACGATCCTGGGCGGCCTCCGCCGCATCGTCAGCCGCGGTGCCGCCGTGCTGGTCGCCGAGCAGAACGCCGCCAAGGCGCTCGCCATCGCCGACCGCGCCTACCTGCTGCGTCTGGGGAAGATCGTCCGCGAAGGGCCGGCTGCGGCGTTGCGCGGCGATCCCGATCTCGAGCGTGCGTTCCTGGGCGGGTGATCTAAACCTTGAACGACGCGTGCACCTGCGGCGGGAACAGCTCCTCGGGCTTCACCAGCCGGTGGCAGACGCCCTGCTCGTGGGCAAAGCGCAGGAACGCCTCGAGTGTCGGGCGGTTCGGCTCCAGGCCGTAGGGGTAGAAGTCCTCGCCGAACAGCTTGCGCGCGTCCTCGGCGTACGAGAAGCCCCACGGGATCGGCACGCGCGCCGCCGTGCTGTCGAGCACGCGGGCGACGCTGCGGTTCTTCGCCTCCTCGAAGGCGTTGAACAGGTTGACCGCGATCCACGGCGCCCGATCGAAGACTTCGCGCTTGATCGCCACCACGTGCATGATCGGGAAAATGCCGGTCTTGCGGAAATAGGCCTCTTCGGCCGCCCGGAACTCGGGGACCAGGCGCACGACGCGCGGGTCGCCATGCTCGAATGAGTCCGGCGGATGCGCCGACATCACGGCGTCGATCTCACCGGACAGCAGCATGCCGTCCAGGCTCTTGTCCGGCCTGGGTCGATAGCGCACGCCCTCCGGAAGCTTCAGCTCCACCTTTTCGCGCCGGCCCGGCTGGTTGACGCCGGCCTGATGCCATTCGATGTCCTGCAGCTTGAGCCCGCATTCGTGAACGAGATAGCCGCGGGTGTAGACCGAGGCGGTCTGCGCCCACTCCGGCAATCCGATGCGGCGGCCTTTCAGATCGGCGGGCAACTTCACGGGGCCGTCGGCGCGGACGTACAGCGACTGGATGCGGAAAACGCGCGACGGAAAGACGGGGATGGCGACCAGGGACTTATCGTTCTGCGACACCAGCGAGACGTATTTGCCCATCGAGAACTCGGACACGTCCCATTCCCGGAACTTGGAGAACCGGAAGAAGATCTCCTCGATGCTGAGGGTCAGGAAATTGACGTCGATCCCCTCGGCACGCACCCGGCCGGTCGTGAAGTCGCGCACGTGGTCGTAGTCGGTCATCGCCACGGTGAGCGAGACCCGCGGCGGCGCTCCGTCGCCGCGAGCCGGGTCCGCGGCCGCCGGACGGCTGCTCGTGGTGGCGCGGCTGGCCTTCAGTGCGGCGGCCGGCTTGGATTTGCGGTGCTTCGGTTTGCGCTTGGTTGCCATTCTTCCCCTCGGAACGCTGGATGGTCGGCTTACTTCCAGGATAGGCGGCCGTGCGCCGCCGTGCCATATTTCGATTGGCTGAGTTTAAAAGAAGTAAGGGGGAGTTGTGAGCACACGATCTGGACAATCCGGCCGGCCCATCGATCGGCCGGTCCTCGGCGAAGCCACGTCGAACACGGCCTGGGGCAGCGACGGCGTCGCCGCCGCCTTGCGTCAGCTCGACATTCCCTATGTGGCGCTGAATCCCGGCGCCAGCTACCGCGGCCTGCATGACAGCCTGGTCAATTATCTCGGCAACGAAAAGCCGCAGATGCTGCTGTGCCTGCATGAGGAAAGCGCGGTCGCCATCGCCCACGGCTATGCCAAAGTCACCGAGCAGCCAATGGCGGCGATCGTCCACAGCAATGTCGGCCTCATGCACGCGACCATGGCGATCTTCAACATCTGGTGCGACCGCCTGCCGCTGGTGCTCCTGGGGGCCACCGGCCCGGTCGATGCGAGCAAGCGCCGGCCGTGGATCGACTGGATTCACACCGCGCGCGACCAGGGCGCCCTGATCCGCAATTACACCAAGTGGGACGACCAGCCGGCCTCGGTCGGCGCCGCCCAGGAGGCGCTGCTGCGCGCCAATATCATTGCGCGCACGCCGCCCCGCGGTCCGGTTTACATCAACCTTGACGCCGCGGTGCAGGAAGAGGCGATTTCCGAAATGCCGCCGCCCGCGGCGATGGAGCGTTATGCTCCACCGTCACCGCCGACGATCGCTCCCGAGACCGCGCGTCGCGCGGCCGACATGCTGGTCAATGCCAAGCGGCCGCTGATCCTGGCCGGTCGCGTGTCGCGCGACCCGGGCGCTTGGGAGCGCCGCGTCCAGCTCGCCGAGGCGCTCGGCGCCAAGGTCGTGACGTCGCTGAAGACCGCGGCGGCCTTCCCGACCGACCATCCGCTGCACGCCACTGCCCCCGGCAACCTGGGCTCGGCGGCCACCAACGAGACCATCGCCACGGCCGACGTGATCCTCAGCCTCGACTGGGTGGACCTCGCGGGCGCGTTGAAAAGCGCTTATGCCGGCAAGCCGATCGCCGCCAAGATCATCCAGGCGTCGGTCGACCAGTACATCCATAACGGCTGGAGCATGGACTACCAGGCGCTGCCGCCGGTCGATCTGCATCTTCTCACCGAGCCTGACGTCGCGGTCCCGCCGCTGCTCGCGGCGGTGAAAGCGCTGCGCCCCACGGCCCCGGCGCTGCCGGCCGCCCCGGCGCGCCAGAGTCCGCCGGCGCTCAGCACCCTGGATACGGCGAAGGTCATCGAGGTGCCGATGATGGCGGCGGCGCTGAAGGAGGCCCTCGGCGGCGCCGAGGCCTGCGTGATCCGCGTGCCGCTCAGCTGGAGCGGCCATCTGTGGCACTTCCATCATCCGCTCGACTATCTCGGCGGCGACGGCGGCGGCGGCGTTGGCGCGGGTCCCGGCAACGCCGTGGGGGCGGCGCTGGCCTTGCGCGGCAGCGGCCGCCTGCCGGTCGCGATGATCGGCGACGGCGATTTCCTCATGGGCAACACCGCGCTGTGGACCGCAGCGCATTATGAGATCCCGTTGCTCATCATCGTCGCCAACAACCGCTCGTTCTTCAACGACGAGCTGCATCAGGAGCGCGTGGCCAAGGAGCGCAGCCGCCCGGTGGCGAACCGCTGGATCGGCCAGCAGATCCGCGAGCCGGATATCGACCTCGCCGCGATGGCGCGCGCCCAGGGCTGCGTCGGCATCGGCCCGGTCGAGGATCCCAAGAAGCTTGTGGCCGCGCTGCGCGAGGGCGTGGCGGCGGTCCGTGGCGGCAAGCCGTGCCTGATCGACCTGCGCGTCGCCACCGGTTACGACCCGGGCACGACGTCGGCGATGACGCGCGTGTCGAAACCTTAAGCGGACGCAGGCGGCGGATGGGTTCGGTCGTTCTCAAGGTCGAGGGCGTCTCGAAGACTTTCACCGCCAGCGACGGCGGGAGTGTCACGGCGCTCGACGGCGTCTCGGTCGACGTGCGCGAGGGCGAGTTCGTCTCGGTGATCGGCCCCAGCGGCTGCGGCAAGTCGACCCTGTTCCAGATCATCGGCGGCCTGCTCGCCGGCGACGCGGGCACCGTGCGGATCGACGATCATGCGGTGAGCGGCTCGCATCGCGACATCGGCATGGTCTTCCAGGAGGAGTCGACCTTTCCCTGGCGGACCGTGCTCGACAATGTCGCGTTTCCGCTCGAGCTCGCCGGCATGGCCCGGCCTCAGCGCGACAAGCGGGCGCGCCACTTCATCCACCTGGTCGGCCTCGACGGGTTCGAGGCGCGCTATCCGGACGAGTTGTCCGGCGGGATGCGCCAGCGCACCGCGATCGCGCGCACGCTGGCGGCCGAGCCGCGCATCCTGCTGATGGACGAGCCGTTCGCGGCGCTGGACGAGCAGACGCGTATCCTGCTCGGCGACAAGATCCTGCAGATCTGGCGCGAGCTGAAGCAGACGACGCTGCTCATCACCCACAACATCACCGAGGCGGTGCAGCTCAGCGACCGCGTCGTGGTCATGACCTACCGGCCTGGCCGGATAAAGCGCATCATCGACATCGACCTGCCGCGGCCGCGCGATTCGGCGTTGATTGCGAGCGCTGAATTTGGCCGCTACGTTGGCATGCTGTGGCAGGATCTCCGGGAAGAGGCGAGCCGCGGGTTGACCGAGGCTGAAGCCCTGCACTGACGTCGCCCCTGCACCGACGTCTTACGACCAACGGACTAGGGAGGAGACAATGATCCGGTTCTCGCGCATGGCCGCCCTCGCGGCGGCGGTTGTGATCCCATGGCTCGGCGCCAGGCCCGCCGCGGCGGCGGATCATCTCAAGATCGCCGCTCCGCAGAAGGGGTTCTGGGACACCGCTTTCCTGCCGCTTGGCCAGGACAAGGGCTTCTTCAAGGAGCAGGGCATCGATCTCGATATCCAGTGGACCGACGGCGGCGCTGAGACCCAGCAGGCGGTCATCACCGGCAGCTTCGATATCGGGACCGCCACCGGATTGCTCGGCGTGCTGAGCGCCTACGCCAAGGGGGCTCCGATCGTGCTGCTGAGCGCCGAGATGACGGGGGCCGCCGACCTTTTCTGGTATGTGCGCGCCGACAGCCCGATCAAGAGCCTCAAGGACCTCGAAGGCAGGACCGTCTCGTTCTCGCGGCCCGGATCGTCGAGCAACCAGGTGGCCGCGGCCCTGGTCAAGAAATCGGGTACGAACGCGAAGCTCGTCTCGACCGGCGGGGCGCCGGCGACCTTGACCCAGGTCATGTCCGGGCAGATCGACGTCGGCTGGACGGCCGTGCCGAGCTCGCTGGACCTGGTGAAGGAGGGCAAGCTGCGCATCATCGCGGTCGGCAACGATGCGCCCGGGGCGGCGACGCAGACAGTCCGCGTCAACATCACCAACGCCAACCTGCTGAACACCCGCCGCGACGTGCTGCGCCGGTTCCTAGTCGCCTATCAGAAGAGCATCGATTGGGCCTATAGCAACAGCGAAATCCGCGACGCGTACGGCAAGTTCGCCGGCGTGAAGCCGGAGATCGTCGACGACGTGCGCAAGCTCGTGCCCAAGTCGGCCGTCGCCCTCGACAAGGTGAGCGATCTCGACGCCACCATGCGCGAGGCGGTCGAGACCAAGCGGCTGGAGAAGCCGCTCTCCGAAGACCAGCAGCGCGAGCTACTGCGGCCAATGGCGGAGCTGCTGAAGTAGGTTCGACGGCGCCGGTCATGAACGCCCTGGCAAGGACCATGGGGGCAAGGGCCTGGGGGCCGGCCATCGCCGGCCTCGCGACGGTGCTTGTCCTCGCGGCCGTCCTCCAGGGCGCGATCGGCGCCGGCTGGATCTCGGGCTTCGTCGTCTCGCCGCCGACCCAGATCGTCGCCGCGTTTTCCGAGCTGCTGGGCGGCGAGGATCTTGCGGTGGCGTTCGGGCTGACCTTTGCCGCCACCTTCGCGGCGTCGGCGCTCGCCGCCCTTGTCGGCATTCCGGTCGGCTATCTGCTCTACCGGCGGCCGCTGCTCGGACGCGCCTATGAGAGCTGGATCGGCGCCTTGTTCTCGGCACCGATGGTGCTGCTCTATCCGATGTTCCTCGTCATCTTCGGCCGCTCGATCATGGTCGGCATCGCGATGGGCTTCGTCGTCGGCGCGATCCCGATCGTGCTCAAGACTCGCGAGGGCTTTCTGTCCGTGCCGCCGGTGCTGATCAATGTCGCCCGGTCGTTCGGCGCCGACGACGCCGCGATCCTGCGCAAGGTGCTTCTGCCGGCGGCCCGGCCGTCGATCTTCACCGGGCTGCGCCTGTGCCTGATCTACGCGATGATCAACGTCGTCGGCATCGAGTTTCTCGCCAATCTCGGCGGTCTCGGCTACCTCGTCGGCGACATGTACGACCGCTACGAGATCCCGGCGATGTACGCGGCCAATATCTGCGTCATCGTCACCAGCGTGGTGTTCTACCTGCTGACCGGGCGGCTCGAACGGTGGTTGGGGGGACGATGAAGCGCCCTGGCGCCGGGGCCGTCATGCTGGTCCGCGTCGCCACGATCCTGGCGATCTGGGCGGCGTGGGAGATCGTGGCGCGCTCCGGCCTGGTCTACGAAGGCATCGTGCCGTCGTCGCTGGCCGTGCTGGCGTCGATGGCGCATCAACTGGCGGACCCCGCCTTTTACGGCAATGTGGCGCTGACGGGATACGAGGTGGTGATCGGCTTCGCCGTCGGAACCGCGGCCGGAGCCTTCGTCGGCATCCTGCTCGGCGCGCGCCGCTTCGCCGATGCCGCCGCGGCGCCTTATGTTCAGGGCCTGGCCGCCACGCCGAAGATCATCTTCCTGCCGATCCTGATGCTCCTGTTCGGCGTCGATGCGGGTTCGAAGATCGCCATGGGCGGGTTGTCGGCGTTCTTTCCGATGGTCGTCGCGGTGGCCGGCGGCATGAAGGGGGTCAATCCGGTGCTGGTGCGGGTCGCGCGCAGCTTCAACGCGTCGGGCTGGCAGATCGTGCGCAAGATCTATCTCCCGTCGCTGGTCGAGCCCGCGATCACCGGCATGCGGCTCGGGCTGGGCGTGGCCGTCATCGGCGTGCTGCTGGCCGAGATAAAATTCTCCAAGGCCGGGCTCGGACATCTCGCCATCCAGCATTACAATTTCTTCCATGTCGCCGACATGTATGCGGTGCTGCTCATCACCTTCGGACTCGCCGTCCTCGCGAACGCCGCGATGGGATCGGCCAGCAGCCGCCTGATCCGTCGCCGGGCCTGATGCCGACCGATCTCCCCACCGATCCAAGCTGGCCGGAGGTTCGCCAGTGGCGGAAAGCGACGCGCGAGAGGTTGATCCGCCGCCGCGTCGACGCCGGCCCGGCGCTGCGCGCTGAGTGGAGCCACCCCATCGACGCCGAGCTGCGCCGGATGCTGCCCGGCCTCGGCGTCAAGACCGTCGGCTTCTATTGGCCGTTCCGCGGCGAATTCGACGCGCGGCCGCTGGTCCGTGATTTGATCGCGGGCGGCATGACGGCGGCGCTGCCGGCGGTGGTCCAGCCGAAGACGCCGCTCGAGTTCCGGCGCTGGGCCCCGGGGACGGTGCTCGAGCCCGGCGTGTACAGCATCCCGGTGCCGATGGAGCGGAACCTCCTCGAACCGGAGCTGCTGCTGGTGCCGCTGGTCGGCTTCGATGCGGCCGGATATCGGCTGGGCTATGGCGGCGGCTATTACGACCGGACCATCGCGTCCTTCGCGAAGAAGCCTACGGCGATCGGCCTCGGCTTCGAGATGTCGCGGCTGGCGACCATCCATCCCCAGCCGCACGACATCCCGATGAGCGCGATCCTCACAGAGGCTGGCTCCGTCTTTCCGGCGTAGCGTTCAGGGTTCTTTCATAGGCGGCGCGGACCACGGTTCGCCCGTAATCGCGCTCGAGCCGCCGGATGATGAAGTGCCCGCGGGCCACATCCTGAAAGTGCTTCATGAACAGCCCGTTGATGCCGGCGCCGCCGATGGCGCCGATGACGGGGACGGCTTGGACGGCGACTTTCTCGGACACGACCACACCAAACCGCGCTCCAACCTTCGAGAGAAATTTCACCAGGACCGGCGCGCTGCCGCTGGCGAGGCCGTGCCGCGACACATGGGCCGCGGCCTCGGTCACGGCTGTGGCCAGGGCGGAGCGCATGGTGAAATAGGCGCTCTCCGCCGTGTCGTCGTTGGCGGCCGGTGCGCCCAGCGCGAACACCTCCATGCAGGACAGGCGCGTCTCGTGATCGTCGAGATCCTCGCCTTCGCTGCGCGCGATATCCAGGATGGAGCGCAGCATGACCACGGTGGTGGTCGGCAGCTCGATCATGAGCGCCGGCAATCCGAACGCGCCGCCGATGAGGCCCGCGGCCATGACGGCCGCCATGTGAACGCGCTCGGACGCAGCGGAGCGGCCCGTGTCGAGACTCGAGGCGGCGATCGTGAGCGCTTTGTGAAGCGCCGAGCGCGTGGCGTTGGTGATGATCCGCGAGCTGCCGGTGGGCAGGGCCTCGATCGCGTACTGAAGCGGCTTGCCGACCGCGGCCGTCACCCGCGCTGCCAGGGTCGGGCTCTCCAGAAGGCGCACGGCGCGGCGAAGTGCCGCTCCGTCGTCGACCGTGAGGCCCATCGCACCTAAAGGGTTCATGACTGAAATATCGGATGTCCGGGAGGTGTCGCCAAGCTCTCCATGAGCGGCGATTTATTGCGGCACCATTGTGGCGGCGCCGTGGCAGGCCGCTCACAGCGACCTTTAAAAAAGGTTTTCCTCGCCACCCATTCTGATGGGGGAGGGGGCTCCTCACCTAACCGGCGTTTGCTCTAGAGGATGGCGGCGGCCCGGCGCACGGCAGCGATCATCGAGCTCTTGAGCAGGAACTCCCGCGCCAGCCCAAGGTCGGCGGCGGTGCGGCGAACCTCCTCGAGACGCTCGGCGCGCACGGCCGGGTCGCGCTCCTCGAGCAGCCGCTTGTTGCGGATCGAGATCTCCTGGACGAACTCGATGGTGATGGTGCGGCGCTGGCGCACATACGCATCGAGCAGTGTCTCATCCGCTTCGCCCCGCATCACGGCGGCCAGCTTCGGGTAGAGATTGGCCGCATCGTGAATGCCGCTGTTCAGGCCCATGGCGCCCAGCGGATTGTTGAGATGGGCCGCGTCGCCGGCCAGCAGCACGCGGCCGACGCGGAACGTCGAGGCGACCCGCTGGTGCACCCGATAGGTACCCTTGTGCAGCACCTCGTAGCGGCCGGGTTTCGGCAGTAGCCCCTGCAGCAGGCGCTCGACATTGTCGTCGCGCAAAACCTCTTCCTCTGGCACGTTCGCATCGGTCGGGAAGAGCACGCGCCACAGCCCACCGGGCTGGTCGTACGGCATCTTGAAGATGGCGCAGAATTCGACGGGGTCGGCGACATACGCGTTCGGCGTGAACCCGTGGGCACCGAGGTCGAAGCGGGTCCCCGCGACGAGGAACCGTTCGGGCCAGGTGTAGCCCGGGAAATCGACGGCCATCGATTTGCGGACGACGCTGCGGCCGCCGTCGGCGCCGACGACGTAGGCGGCCCGGATCTCCTCGCGGCCCGCCGGGCCGGCGACCGTGGCGACCACCCCGTCGGCGGTCTGGCACAAGCCTTCGAACGCCACGGAGAAGCGCACCGTCGCATGCGGATGCTGGCGCAGCCGGTCGAGCAGGATCGGCGTCAGCTTGAACTGCTCGCAATGGAACCGATAGGGATACGGCGTGACGTCGGCGATCGCTCCGAGATCGAACTCGGCGATGACCCCGCTGTGCCGGTCGCGGATCTGCCAGCGCGGTACCTGGAGTCCGATCTTGAGGAATTGCTCGGTGACGCCGAGCGGCGCCAGGGCTTCGAGGGTCGGCGGATGGAAGGTGCCGGCGCGGAGATCGGTCGTCAGCGCTGGCTCCTGCTCGATCACCGTCACCGGAATGCCGGCTTGTGCGAGGCCCAGCGCCGTGGTGAGCCCGACCGGGCCCGCGCCGACGATCAGGACCTGCTGTCGCGGCGAGGCGCTATTCGACACCGTCGCGCGACCGCGCGGCGCGGCTGGTGTCCGAGGGCGTCAGATAAGTGCCGAGGAACGCGGCGGACCGTGCCAGCGCGTCCTGTTGCGCCTTGCCGCGGAAGAAATGTCCTTGGTCCGGATAGACCACCAGCTCATGCGGTACGCCGAGCCGCTTCAGATACTCGGCGAGCGAGCGGGCCCGCGATACCGGCACGGTCGCATCGCGGGCGCCGTGCAGCGCCAAGGTCGGCGCTAAGTGGTTGGTCTCCGGCATCGCATTGCCGCGCAAAGCACCCGCCATGTCCACGACGGCCGCGATCCGGTAGTCGTACGACGAGAGGTTCAGAGCGTGGAAGCCGCCGAGCGACAGGCCGAAGATCCCGATCCGCCCGGAATCGACGTAGCGGCTCGTCGACATGTAATCGAGCGCGTCGCGCAAAATCCGGTCTTGCGTCGAGAAGCCGGCGCGAATGCTCTCGTATTCCATGGCTTCAGCACGGTTGGGCGCCGTCGCTTCCTTAGTCTTGGCGCGGCGCTGATCGAGGGCCGGCAGGTAATGCGGGAGGAACGTCACGTATCCGCGGTCGGCGAAGATTTCCGCGGCACCACGATAGAACGCGCCGTCGCCGATGCCGCTGGCGCCATGCAGGATGAGCACCGCGGGCCGTTGGCGGTCGTCGTCCGGACGCAACACCTCGATCAGGATGTCGCGGCCATGGCTCTTGTAATGCTCATTGCTGCGCGTGAGGTGAGGACCAAGCGTCTGTCGCGGCGTGCCCTTGGCCGAGGGCGCCGCCGGCGCCGGTGCTGTGTCGCTCACCGTCCACAGCATGGGGCTGACATCGGTGTCGTCGCTTGCCCGGTGCGACGCGGCCGCGCCACCGTCGGCGTCATGAGCCGTCTCATGGGCGGGGGCTTCGGCGATCATCGCGGGCGTTGGCGCCGCAGCGAGCAGCAACAATAGTTCAATCATTGATGACCTGAGTAGCGAAGCGGTACGACGTTGTCAAAGTAGAAACTCAACACCGCCGCGCCCGCGCAGTTCCCGTCGAGACGCGCCGCGGCCCTCATTCGGCCGCGACGCGCGTGAACCGCAGCGGATTGTGCAACACGGCAGCCCCCACGGTCCGATTGACGGCGGGATCCGCGGAGCTCTGCAGAACAACCTCCGCCTCGCCATCCGGCCGCGGCTTCACCGCGACCACGGTCCAGCGGATATAAGGGTGCGCGGTGACGCAATACACATCGCCCACCGCGACCGGAGACGCCGTGTCGCTCAACATGCGGCTAAGATTAGGCGGCGCTCGCCCGGACGGCAAACCGGATCGTGTCTGGCGCGGCCAAAGGGATTGCGCTACGCAACGGGATCGGGCGAGGAGCTGACAATGGCTGACATCAAGGTTGGAATCGGCGGCTGGTTGTTCCCGCCGTGGCGCGGCGTCTTCTATCCGCCCGATCTGCCGCGCAAGGACGAGCTCGCCTATGCCAGCCGTCACGTCACCTCGATCGAGATCAACGCGACGTTCTACGGTCCGCAGAAGCCGGCCACCTTCCGGCGCTGGTACGGCGAGACGCCCGCCGGGTTCGTCTTCTCTCTGAAGGGACCGCGGATCGCGACGTTCCGCCGCGTGCTGGCCGAGGTCGGGCCGGCGGTCGAGCGGTTCGTCGGCAGCGGCATCCTCGAGCTCAAGGAGAAGCTTGGACCGATCCTCTGGCAGTTCGCCGGGACCAAGCGCCTCGACGAGGCGGATTTCGCGGCGTTCCTAAGCCTGCTCCCTCACGAACGCGACGGCGTCTCCTTGCGGCACGTGGTCGAGGTCCGGCACGAGACCTTCGCCACGCCGCGCTTTGTCGAGATGCTGCGCAAGGCCAAGGTGGCGCTCGCCTTTGTCGACGATGAGGACTATCCGGCGAACTACGACCTGACCGGCGACTTCGTGTACGCGCGGCTGGAACGCTCGGCGGCCGGCGAGCCCTCGGGCTATCCGCGTCAGGCCATCAGCACCTGGGTGGAGCGGTTTGGCACCTGGTCGGCCGGCGTCGCCCCGAAAGATGCCAAGCATATCCATCCCGATGTTCTGGAGCGGAAGGGCGGCCGCGATTGCTTCGTGTATTTCATCAGCGGCGCCAAGGAACGCAACCCCGCGGCGGCACAGGCGCTGCTGAAGCGGCTGGCGGAGGCGAAGTGAGCCTCGATGACGCTGGCGCCGTCCTGTGCTATGCGCGGGAGCAATCAACGAGGTTCCATCCATGCGTGTATGCGTTTTCGGCGCCGGCGCGATCGGCGGCCTGATCGGCGGGTTGTGCGCCGAAGCCGGGCACGAGGTCAGCCTCGTGGCGCGCGGCCCGCATCTCGACGCGATCCGCGCCCGCGGGCTTACGGTGGAGACCGGAGGGCGCGTCGTGAAAACCCGGCCGCGCGCCTCGGACCGGCCACACGATCTGGGGACGCAGGATTTCGTCGTGGTCGGCGTCAAGGCGCCGGCGCTGCCGGGCGTCGTCGGCGCGATCGCACCGCTCCTGCGCGCCGACACTGCGGTGGTGTTCGCGATGAACGGCATTCCGTGGTGGTTCTTCCACGGCATCGGCGGCCCGCATGCGGGCCGCGCGCTGACCAGCGTTGACCCCGACGGAGCGCTCACCGCCGGGCTCGAGACGAGGCGCATCCTCGGCTGCGTCGTCCATGTCGGCTGTTCGGTGCCGGAACCCGGCGTGATCCGGCACTCATCCGGCAATCTCTTCATCGTCGGCGAGCCGGCGGGCGGCGAATCGCCGCGCAGCCGCGCCCTCGTGGCCGCGTTCAACGCCGCGGGGCTGAAGACCGAGCTCAGCCCGCGCATCCAGCAGGACATCTGGATGAAGTTCCTGGGCAACATGAGCATGGGGCCGATCAGTGCCTTGGCCGGGAGCACCCTGCTCGCGATGGCGCGCGACCCGCAGGGACGAAAGGTCTGCAGCGACATGATCGAGGAGGCGATCGCGGTCGGGGCGAAGTTCGGCCTCGATCCCGGCATGACGGTCGAGCAGCGCATCGAGCTCGGCGCCAAGCTGGGCGACTTCAAGACCTCCATGCTGCAGGATCTGGAGAAGGGCCGGCCGCTGGAGATCGACACGTTCCTGTCGGCGCCGCTCGAAATGGCGCGCCTCGCCGGCGTCCCGGTGCCGACGATCGAAACCGTTCACGCGCTGCTGGTGCACAAGGCGCGGCTGGCGGGACTTTATCCGGCCGCGCAATGACGGACTATGAGTCGGCGACCTGCTTGGCTTCTTGGGCCGCGGATTTGAGCCGGGCCGCGGGCAGCCAGACGGTGGCGACGGTGCCCTTTCCGACTTCGCTGTCGAGCTCGAAGCGCCCGCCGTGCATCTCGGTGAGCGTTTTGGCGAGCGACAGACCGAGGCCGGCGCCCTCGTAGCGTCGGGTCAGCGAATTCTCGATCTGACGAAACGGCTCCAGGGCGGCCGTAATGTCTTCGGGCCGGATGCCGATCCCGCTGTCCGCGACCACGATGGCCAGCCCGCCGTCGTCCGCGCGACGGGCCGTTACCCGCACCCAGCCGCCCGGATGCGTGAACTTGATCGCATTCGAGATCAGGTTGAGCAGGATCTGCGTGATGCGCCCTCGATCTGCGTGCAGCCGGGGAAGCGTCGGGGCGGCGCCCGCGGTCATGACGATGCCGCAGTCCTCCGCCTTGACCGCCAGCAGGCGGCGGCATTCCTCGACGACCTCGTCCACGGCAAACAGCTCGTCGTGCAGCTCGAGCTGGCCGATTTCGGTCCGCGACTGGTCCGGCAGGTCGTTGATCAGCCGCAGCAGATGCTGGCCCGAGACATTGACGTCGCGGCCGTACTGCTGATAGCGCGCGTCGAGCGGGCCCATCCGGCCGGAGGCGATCAGCTCCGAAAAGCCAAGAATGGCGTTCAACGGCGTGCGCAGCTCGTGGCTCATATTGGCGAGGAAGAACGACTTTGCGGCGTTCGCGGCATCGGCGGCGGCCCGCGCGCTCTCGGCTTCCATGCGCGCCGTTGTCAGCTCGACGGCATGACGCTCGAGGCGCTCGCGCTCCTGCTCCACCTCGAGCTCGCGGCGGCGGCGTTCCGTGATGTCGGTCCGCGTCGTGACGAAACCGCCGCCCGCGAGCGGCAGGAACCGGACGTCGACGACCCGTCCGTCTTTGTTGGTGTGATCGAACTTCTCCGGTCTCCCGAGCAGCTGGCGTGTGAGCCGTATGCGGACCAGGGCTTCGACGTTGCCCGGGCCGTATTCGCCGCGCGCCGCCAGGTCGCGAACAGGGCGCCGCCCAGCATCGGAAGGATGCAGGCGATCGTCCACAGAAAGATATGTGTGCGTGCGCGGAGCGCCCGAACGCGACTCAACGACGCCCCCCGTTAGTGCGGCCTCGTGACCGGACTATCAGTGTTCAGCCTCAAGAAAGCATGAACGGTGTAAGCTAGTCGCCGGGGATGGCGCGGCTTTTCCCGGGATCATAGGCGACGATCACCCGCCGGTGCTCGCTGATCAGCGGATCGATTTCCGGCGCCGGCGCGATCGGCCAGATCCAGTCCTCGGCCGGCGTCGGCGGGGCCACGCCATGGATCGAGCTCGCCCGCTCGCGGATCTCCCCGTTAGGACCGACATGCCGCCATTCGACGTCGGCGATGAGGCACACCGTCGCCCGGCAGCGTCCGAGATCGTCCAGATGAGCCCGGGTGAGGGCGGCGGCGAACGCCTCCGCTTTCGTCTCGGCGCCAGGACCGAGCCGCCGTTCGATCCATTCCACCGGCAGCACGCCCAGCTGTGACAGCAGGTTAAGGGAAACCACCAAGTCGACATCGGCGGCGTGGATCGGCGCGAACGACCGCGCCGGCGGCAAGCCGTCGCCCGGCTTCAGGCGGCGCAGCTCGGCGAGCACGCCGGTAACGTCCGCGGCGCAGAGATCGACATTGGGGTGGCGCATCGCTTGCAGGCGGGCGGGAAGCGAATGCACGGCATCCACGAGAACGACGCGCTGAAACGTCTTCGCGAGCCTGGCCAGGGGCACGTCGAGCAGCCGCCCCGAGCCGAGCACGATCGCGGTGCGGCGGGCGGCGGCCCGGTTGATCGCGGTTTCGATGGCGCGGCGGCTGCGCGCCAGATGATCGGCCCAGGCGGCGCGGCAGCGCCGGTGGCGGGCGCCGATGGCGATCAGCTCCGTCCGGTAGCCAAGCTTGCGCAGATCGGCCGGGCAGGGCGTTGCGAGCCATTCCAGAAATTCGAGAATCATGCGGAGCCGATCACGCCTGATATACTTGCGCCCAGGATCATAATCGACGTCAACGGAGAGAGCCGTCCATGATCGACGATGCAGCACTCGACGCGATCTTCCGCAAGGCCCGCACCCATAACGGCTGGCTGCCGAAGCCGGTCGGCGATGAGACGCTGCGCCGGCTTTATGAGCTGATGAAATGGGGCCCGACCAGTGCCAACTGCTCGCCGGCGCGAATCCTGTTCTTGCGCTCCACAGAGGCAAAGGAACGCCTGGCGCCGGCCCTCAGCTCCGGGAACCGCGACAAGACGATGGCGGCACCGGTGACGGCGATCGTGGCCTACGACCTCAAATTCTACGACCTGTTGCCGCGCCTGTTCCCGCACGACCAGGCGGCCCGCAGCTGGTTTACCGGCAGTGAGACCGTCGCCCGGGAGACCGCGTTCCGCAACGGCAGCCTGCAGGGCGCCTACATGATCGTCGCGGCGCGCGCCGTCGGTCTCGATTGCGGGCCGATGTCGGGTTTCAACAACGCGAAAGTGGACGCCGAGTTCTTCGCCGGCCAGGACTTGAAGTCGAATTTTCTGTGCAATCTCGGCTATGGCGATCCGGCGAAGCTGTTTGAGCGCTCGCCGCGGCTGCCGTTCGAAGAAGCCTGCCGCGTGCTTTAGACCGTCACGTCGACGGTGTTGCCGCGATCGCCTTCTCCGTCCCCTTCCGGAGCTTTGCGGCGCGGTTTCGGCGCGGACGTCCCGCCGCTGCGGCCGCGGCCTTGCACGGTCGAACGTTCCTCGTCGTCGCGCGTGTCCGCGGTGCTCGACGACTGACGCGGACCGACGGATTGCCGCAGCTCGGGGCTGTTGCGCGCCGCCAGCGCCGAGGCGGGAATACTCGCCTCGCGGGGATCGGTCACGGGGCGAACGCCATTGACGCCCGGCGTCACAGCCGTGGTCGGCTGGACGATCGGACGCCCATACACGTTCATCACTGCCAAATCCAAGGTCGTCATTTTTTGAGCCTTTCGGCTCGAGATTTGTGACGATCCTACTACTTTCGGCTAGGCCGCGTCCAGCGATTTTGCTGCTAACAACTTAAAACTGTTGGCATTTTTAACTCGGCCTTAGGGTCAAAAAAAGGCCGGCCGCCCGGGCGTTAAGCATCGTCCGCGAGCCGGAGGCCCGAAAACTGCCAGCGCGCCGACGGCGGGAAGAAGTTTCGGTATTCGGCGCGGATATGGCCGCGCGGCGTGGCGCAGGAGCCGCCACGCAGCACCATTTGGTTGGCCATGAACTTGCCGTTGTACTCGCCGAGGGCACCCCCGGTCGGCCGGAATCCCGGATAGGGCGTGTAAGGGCTCTGCGTCCACTCCCACACATCGCCGAACATCTGGGTGAGGCTCCCGCCGGTGCCGCCGGCCGGCCGCGGGTGCAGGGCGCCTGTTTCGAGCAGGTTGCCGTCGACGGTCAGGTCGGCGGCGGCCACCTCCCATTCGCCTTCAGTCGGCAGCCGCCTGCCGGCCCAGTGCGCGAACGCCTCCGCCTCGTAATAGCCGACATGGACCACGGGCCCATCCGGATCCAACGGCCTTAGCCCCGCCATGGTGAATTCGTGCCAGGCGCCGTCGATCCGTCGCCAGTAGAGCGGCGCCTCCCAGCGCTCCGTCTGCGCGGTCTGCCATCCGTCCGACAGCCACAATGTCGGCGTCGCATACCCGCCGGCGGCCATGAAGGCGAGCCAGTCACGATTGGTCACCAGCGCCGTCGCCAGCCGATAATCGTCGAGCCAGAGCTTGTGCCGCGGCTGCTCGTTGTCGAAGCAGAATTCGGACGATCTGAATCCGATCTCCCGGATGCCGCCGGGGATGGTCACCCAGCCGGCCTGGTGCGGAGCGCCGCCGGTCGCGGCCGGGGCTGAAGGCGCATAGGCCGGTGCCAACGGATTGAGGCCGAGCACGTGCTTGATGTCGGTGACGATCAGCTCCTGGTGCTGCTGCTCGTGATGGCAGCCGAGCTCGACCAGGCAGAGCTGATCGGCATCGGGCTCGCGGGCCAGGAAATCCTCCATCGCCGCGTCGACATGGCGGCGATATCGCTGCACGTCCTCGAGGCTCGGGCGGGTGAGCAGGCCGCGGTCGGGTCGCGGGTGGCGCTCGCCCAGCGCCTCGTAATAGGAGTTGAAGAGATAGTGGTACTCCGGATGGAACGGCCGATATCCCTTGACGTGCGGGGCCAAGAGAAACGTCTCGAAGAACCACGTCGTGTGCGCTAGATGCCACTTGGTCGGGCTCGTCAGCAGCATCGACTGGACCTGCTGGTCCTCGGCACTGAGCGGGGCGGCCAGCGCCGTCGTCGTCTCGCGGACGTCGCGGAACTGCCGCGCCGTCGCGGCGGCGCGCGGTTCCGTTTTCGGCTGGAGCCCGGTATGCGGCATGCTGACCTCCGACACGAGTATGCGCCCCACGCTACCGTCGCGCGAGGGGTGTACAAGCGAAATTGCTGTGAGTGGCGGTTGTCACGCGAGCCCGTTCAGGCAAAGCCGGGCAGGGCGCGGCCCACGGGGCCGAACACGATCACGCCGCCGAGTGCTGGCGGTGCCGTGACGGCAAAGCGCCCGCCGCCGAGATCGCAGGTCGCGATCCCTGCGAGCTCGATACGGCTGCACGCCGCTGTCGTGTCGGCGCAGTCGAGCACATAGCCGGCGATCCACGGCGTCACCGGCGGCTCGACGCCCAGCCGGCTGGCCGCCATGTCCGGCGGTATCAGAACGAAATCGCCGCGGGCGGTCTTGATGCGGCGGACCGCACCCTCGCCCTCCGCGGGCAGGCCGAGATAGCGGCTGTAGCGCTCTGCGGCCGCGGCGGGATCGGTCACGCTGATCACCACCGCGGCCAAGCCGAAGGCGCGGTTCGGATGATCGAGCCAGGGGCGCTGCCACACCAGCTCCGGTGTCCTGTGCTGCACGAACTGGATGCGCCCCTCCGGCATGGTGCCGGCGGGAACCCGCTCGACCGCGAACCGGGCCGTCCGCTCGCCCTCGGGCGTGCCGATCGGCCGCTCCAGTGCCAGGACCGGCAGCGGCGCGAACCCCGCCGCGTCGAGACGCGCCCGGTCGGCTTCGGGATCGGCAGTGCCGAGGGCGACCAGGTGGATTCCGACATAGCGGGCCATCGCGGTGCGCAGCTGATGGGCGATCGGCGTATCGGCGGTCGGGATCAGGAATTCGAGATAGCCCCGGCGTAGCATCACGCAGCGATTGCCCGTACCCGCCGGCGTCAGCGCCGCCTCCGGCGACGGCCGATGGCTTTGCGGGGAGAACGGCGTCACGGTGAAGCCGAGCTGCTGCAACGCCGTCGCCGCCTCGTCGGCGTCGGGCACGAAGTGGGCGACATGGTCGAGCACCAGCGTGCCGGAGGCCGGCACCTGGCAGCGTGCGATGTACTCGTTGGCCCAATCGGTCATGCGGTCGCAGCCAAGCCTAGAGCTTGATCCACGTCAACTCATGCTTGTTGTGGTGCAGATGGATCAGCCGCGAGCCGGGGATGGCCGCGAAGGCGCGCGCCGTCGCGTGGTCGGTCTCGCCCTGGAATTTCAACGTGCACACGAACCGCCGGGCAAGGCCGGCCTCGAGCCAGCGCCGCACCAAGGTCAGCAGGCGCTCGGGATAGCACACGACATCCGAGCACAGCCAGTCGACCGGGCCGATCTCCGCCGGATCCAACGCGAACGCGCTTTGCCGCCGGAACTCGATCCGCGGCAGGGCGGCGATCGCCGGGTCGAGCGGCGCCTTGTCGACCGCGATGACGCGGGCGCCGGTTTGCTGGAGCACCCAGCTCCAGCCGCCGGGGCTGGCGCCAAGGTCGAGACAGCGCTCGCCGGGTGCCGGATGGGCGCCGATCAGCGTGAACGCCTCCCACAGCTTGAGATAGGCGCGGTTCGGCGGCGCCTGCTTGTTCTCGACGAATTCGACCTCGCCGTGCACGAACGGGCTCGAGCAGTGCGGGGCCGCGACGATGGTGTTCGCGTCGAGCAAGGTCCAAGAGCCCAGCGGCGCCTTGGGCAGCGCCGCGGGGAACTGGACCGGCTTCGGGCGCAGCGGCGGGAGCTGGGCTTCGATCAGGCGGGCCCGGCGATGCAGATGAATGGGGTACAGCGCCCAATTGCGTTGCATCGCGCGCAAGGCCTTGGCGCCCTCGCCGATCGACCCGATGCGCAGGCGCACCGGATCGAACCAGGTGTTCTGGGCCCACGCGGCCGGGCGCGGCGGCCCCGCCGCGAAGACGAGGCGGTCATGCACCGCCACGACGTCGGCGAGCTCGGCGACTACATCGTCGATGTAGCCGGGTGCTGCCAGATAACCGGTCCACCCGGTCGGCTCGGCGCCGCCCCCCTCGGCCATCAGCGCCGCTTGAGCTCGGCGACGGAAAGGCCGTTTCCCGGCGGCAGGCTGGCGATCTCCTTGACCAGCTTGTTGACGATGGCGAAGGCAAAGCTCTCGAAATCGTCGATCGCGACCAGGAAGGCGCCGGGCCCGCCGATGACGTTGTCGCGATAAAATTCATCCAGCGGCGGCTGCGGCCGCTGCACGAAGCCGGGATTCGGCTTGTCGTTCATGATCACGAGGCCGTTGATCGTGATGCCGCGCGCCAGCGCTTCGTCGCGCGCCATCGAGGCCGGCCGGCCGCTGTTGTTGACGCCGTCGCCCGAGACGTCGATCACCTTGCGTGTCCCCTCATAGCCATGTCCGAACAGCGGAACCGAGGCGTCGATGGCGCCGCTGATCGACGTCCAGCCCCAGAAGCTGCGCGACGACTGGATGATCGCTTCGGAGAACAGCTTGCCGCTCTCCTCGTCGCTGATCATGGTCCACGGCACCACGACTTTTTGAAAGTCGGAGCCCGCCCATTCGACCAGCGTCACCGCGATGCGCTGATGGGGATTGGCGCGAATCGCGTTGAGCACCGCGGGATTGACGAACGCCTCGGCGTAGCCGCGCTTCTGCAGCGCATACTCATCGTCGTCGATGCTGCGCGACACATCGACGGCGAGCACCAGCTCGATATCGACGGCGGCAGACTCGGCGCGTGCCGCGGGCGCCGTCCACAGCGCTGCGACCAACAGCAGCACGAACAGGCGAAGATGGCGTCGAGCGGCGGCCGGCATGAGACCTCCAGGACCGTGACGCGAACTATACGCCCTGCCTGCGGGGGAGGCCATGCGGCGGACCGCGGCGCGGGAGTCACGCTTGGGTGATCGATTAGAGCCCAGCGTCGGCGGCTTAGCCCGTGACAAGGATATCGCGGAGCTCCGTCCACGCGGCGCGGGTCGGGGTCAGCAAAAGCAAGCCGGCTTGGCGGCGCGGGGAATAGGGCACCGGCTCCGGGGTGTCGAATTCGATGAAGCCGGAGACGCCGCCGGCCTCGCGATGGATGAGGACGCCGGCGGCGTGGTCCCACGGCAAGACGCGGCCGAAGGTGGCAAAATCGACCCGGCCTTCGACGAGGTCCAGATATTCGTGAGCGGCCGAGGTCACGCGGTGCAACGGGCCGGTTCGGCCGCTCTCCTTCAGGATGTCGAGCGCCCGCCCGCGTCCTGGCAGGCGGCCGGCCGCGGCGCCGCGCGCGGCGCGGATCGGCGGCATGGTGGTGCGCTGCAAGCGCCGGCGCTCCTGCCCCGGCTCGGCGAGCCAGGCGCCGCCGCCGGCACTGGCCATCGCGGTCGCATGCCGCACCGGGTCGTGGATCCACCCGGCGCGCACGTCGCCCGCCGCCACCAGGGCCACGATCACAGCGAAGCGCGGCACTGAATTGGCGAAATTGATCGTGCCGTCGACCGGATCGATGATCCACACCGGCTGATCCCCGGCCAGATGATCGAACACCGTCGGGTCCGCCGCGGCGCCCTCTTCGCCGAGCACCAAAGAGCTGGGGAGCAGCGTCGTCAAGGCCGCCTGCAGCACCCGCTCGGCCTCGGTGTCGGCGATGGTCACCAGGCTCCCCGGCGATTTCTCGTGAATCTCGTGTTTTTCCAGGCGCCGGAATCGCGGCAGTATCTCGGCCTCGGCGACGCCGCGTATGATCGTCGCGACACGGTCGAGCTCGATGCCGAAGGTCATGCGAGTGGATAACCATTCATGGGCGCAAGTGTCACCACTCGATAATACAGGAGTGGTGGCCGCGGACTCGAATTTCCGATTACGATTCCCGGGCGATTCGCACGAAACACGAAGAGGTATCGTCTCATGGCGTGGATCTGGCTCTTTCTGGCCGGCCTGGCGGAGATCGCTTGGATGGTGGCAATGAAATTCTCCGACGGGTTCACCCGGTCCTGGTGGGCCGGCGCCACCGTCGGCGCCATGGGTCTCAGCGTATTTCTCACGTCGCTGGCGGTGCGGAGCATCCCGATGGGGACCGCTTATGCGGTGTGGACCGGCATCGGAGCCGCCGGCATTTCGGTGCTCGGGATGATGTATTTCGGCGAGCCCCGAACCGCGCTGCGGATCGCCTGTATCGTCCTCATCGTCGCCGGGATCGTCGGGCTCAGGATTGCCGCGGACGCGTGAGCGAGTCCGGCAGGTCGGCCAGGGCGGCGCGATAGGCGGCCAGCGCGTCGTCGCCGAAGCAGCAGAAGATCACCGTCAGGTCCGGCGCGGCGCCGAGCTCGTCGGCGATTGTGCGGACGGCGATGCGGGTGGCGCGCTCGAGGGGAAAGCGATACACGCCGGTGCTGATGGCCGGGAATGCGGCGCTCTTCAGGCCGTGCCGGCGGACGAGCGCCATCGACGCGCGGTAGCAGGACTCGAGAAGCCGATCTTCGCCGTGCCCGCCGCCCTGCCAGACCGGCCCGACCGTATGGATGACGTGCCCGGCCTTCAGCCGATAGCCGCGGGTGATCTTGGCCTGGCCGGTCGGACAGCCGCCGAGGGTCCGGCATTCGGCGAGGAGCTCCGGGCCGGCGGCGCGATGGATCGCGCCGTCGACGCCGCCGCCGCCCAGCAGCGATTCGTTCGCCGCGTTCACGATCGCATCGACGTCGAGCTGCGTGATGTCGCCGCGGATCGCCTGGACGGGCTGCGGCATCGCCCGTTATTCGAGACGGAAGCTCTTCGGCCGCAGGTTCTCGCCGAAGCCGTCGACCAGCACCGGCGCCATCGCCGCGAAGGTCCCGGCCTGGTCGTTCGACGGGCCGGTGTAGCTGGCCTCGCCCTGCCACAGGCGCTGCCCCGTGCGCTGGTCGTCAAGGGTGGCGCGCAGGATGTAGCGCGTCGTGGCAAAGGCGCTGTTGTCGCCGCGCCGGCCGGCGATGACGCTGTCTTGAGCATTCGACCACAGATTGATGCGCGCCCGCGAATCCCAGTTGCGGCCCTGGAGCTGACCCAGCGAAGGGCCGCTGTTCGGCACGGCGAGGCTCTCGATCTCGGTCTCGAAATTGAGGATCAGCGGCGAGCCGGTTTCGGTCAGCCGCACACCGCGCCGGCTGAGCGCGTCGGTGAAACTCGCCTTGACCCGCTGGCTGTCGTTGTTGTTGTCCCACGGCCGTACCGCGACGGCCACGCCGGTTGGGATCGGTGCGTAGACAGAGGCGTAGGCGAGCCCGGGGCCGACATCGTCCTCGGTATCCGCGAAGCCCGACGATGCCGCCAGAACCGTCGCGCAGACTGCTAAAATTGGAAGTATCTTCAACATGATGCAGCGCCTCCCGACGTGGGCACTATACGCAACCGCTGGCCCCGAGCAAAGGCTTGATACTCCTTGAAGTGGTGCTGCGCTCGGATCACGACAACCGCTTCTTTGCGGCGTCCGAACTTTATCCCCGACGATTAAAAAATCCGGCAGGCGAGGCCGGCGCGGCGCAGGCGTGGCTCGTGGCGCGACCCGGAGAAGAAGCCGCGCCTCGGCGAGGCGCGGCTTGTGGCGGATGTTATGGGGTCGGCTTCTGGTCCTTGCGGGTCTTCGAGCCGCTCGACATTTGCCCGCTCCCGCTGCCGGATTTCTGCGCCGTCGGATCCGATTTCTCATCCTTGCGCGTCTTGGATCCCGTCGAAGGCGCCTGGGCTGTCCCGGAGCTTTGTGGGACGGCCTGCGGCTGCAGGTCGCGTCGGGTCTTGGAGCCCCCTTCGGAGCTCTGGGCAAATGCCGACCCGGCAATGAGCAGTGCCGCGGCGGCGATGATCAGCGTGCGCATACCTATGTCCTCCCATTAGGAACGGCGGCCTTATGCCGCAGTCGATATCCATGTAAGCACGCCCCCCGGGGGCTGCCATTGGCCCGCGTCAAGAAATTGGCCCGTGTCAGGTTTGGGTAAGATTGCGTAAAAATCCTGCAGGAACAGCGCATGGCCCGGCTGTAAGGTTGCGCCGATTGACGGTGTTCCGGACGGTTCCTATGATATTCTTCCTGTAACGCGCAGGCCCGCATGAGCCCCGAAGACCTTGAGCAAAACGCCCGCAAGGCGAGCGCGCTCCTGAAGGCGATGGCCAATGAGCGCCGGCTCCTCATCTTGTGCTACCTCGCCGAGCGCGAGCGCTCGGTCGGCGAACTCGAGAGCCTGATCACCCTCAGCCAGTCCGCCCTCTCGCAGCATCTGGCGCGCCTTAGGCGCGACGGGCTGGTGGCGACGCGACGCGAGGCCCAGACGATCTACTATTCGCTGGCCGGCCGCGAAGCCGGCGCCATCATGGAAACGCTGCACGCGCTCTATTGCGAGCCGGTGAAGGCGCCGCTGCCGCCGACATCGGGCGAAAAAGTCCGCGCCTGACCTGATCGATGACGCGACGCTCCCGCTCTGTGGGCCGCGGCCTCGCCGTCGCGGCGGTGTTGTGCGCGATGACCTTCGGCGCTGCCGCGCAAACCTATCCCGGCAAGCCGGTGCGCCTGGTGGTGCCTTATCCGGCCGGTGGTCCGGTCGACATCCTCGGCCGCATTGTCGCGCAGAGGCTGAGCGACAGCCTGGGTCAGCCGTTCGTCGTCGATGACCGGCCGGGTGCCGGCGGCACCCTCGGCTCCGACCTCGTCGCCAAGGCGCCGCCCGATGGCACCACGCTGGTCGTCGGCAACAACGCGACCCACGCGACCAACGAGAGCCTCTATCCCGACCTGCCGTATGCGACGCTGCGCGACTTCGCCCCCATCAGCCTGGTGGCGACGGTGACCAACCTCGCCGTGGTGCATCCCCGGATGCCGGCGCGCTCGATCGCCGAGCTCATCGCCTATGCGAAGGCCAATCCGGGCAAGCTCAACTATGCCTCGTCCGGCAGCGGCTCGGCGGCGCATCTCACCGGCGAGATGTTCAAGCTCGCGACCGGCACCGACATCGTGCACGTGCCCTATCGCGGGGCCGCACCGGCGACCACCGATCTGCTGGCCGGACAGGTCGGCTTGATGTTCGCGACGGCGCCGAGCGTGCTGCAATACGTGGAGGCGGGCAGCCTGCGGGCGCTGGCGGCCACCAGTGCCACCCGCTGGGCCGCACGGCCCGAAATGCCCACCATGATCGAGTCCGGCCTGCCGGGCTTCACCTCCGAGGTGTGGTTCGGGATTTTCGCGCCGGCCGGCACGCCGCACCCGGTCATCGAAACCCTCAACCGCGAGATCGTGAAGGCGATGGGCTCGGCCGAGGTGCGGAACAAGCTGGCGGCGCAGGGCTTCGACGTGGTGACCGATACGCCCGAGGCGTTTGCCGCGTTCGTCCGCGACGAGATTGCCAAATGGGCGGACGTCGTCCGGAAATCAGGCGCGCGGCTGGATTAGGGCGCCCTCCGCTTGTTGCCGGCTGGGGTGCCTGCCAGAATAGCGGTAGTTCAGCGTATCGAGGCACGCCGATGAGCACGTTATTGGTCACCCATCTCGCCTGCATCGAGCACGATCCCGGGGCCTATCATCCCGAGCGGCCGGACCGCCTGAAAGCGGTGCTGCAAGGGCTCGCGGCGTCCGAATTCAAGGGTGTCGAGCGGATCGAGGCGCCGCGCGCGGCCGAGGATCATCTGACCCTCTGCCATCCCGTCGACTACGTCGAGACCGTGCTGAACACGGTCCCGCGCACCGGCCGACAGCATCTCGACGGCGACACGGCGGTGAGCCCGGGCTCGGGCGAGGCGGCGCTGCGCGCGGCGGGAGCCGTGGTCGCGGCGGTCGATGCCGTGTGCACGGGCAAGGCGCGGAACGCGTTCTGCGCGGTGCGGCCGCCGGGCCATCATGCCGAGGCCGAGCAGGCGATGGGCTTCTGTCTGTTCAACAACGTCGCCATCGGAGCCCAGCACGCGCGCAAGGCGCACGGGCTGTCGCGGGTCGCGGTGATCGACTTCGACGTCCATCACGGCAACGGCACGCAGCACATGTTCGAAAGCGATGCCCACCTGTTCTATGCCTCGACCCACCAATGGCCGCTTTATCCGGGCACCGGGAGCGAGACAGAGAAGGGTGTCGGCAACGTCGTCAACGCGCCGCTGCGCCCGCACAGCGGCGGGCCCGAGTTTCGCGATGCCTTCACCAAGAAGATCCTCCCGGCGCTCGACAAGTTCGCGCCCGAGCTGGTGATCATCTCGGCCGGCTTCGATGCGCATGAAGACGACCCGCTGGCGAGCCTCATGCTACACGAGGACGATTACGAATGGGTGACGGCGGCGCTGGCCGAGGTCGCCAAGACCCACGCCAGGGGCCGCATCGTCTCGGCGCTGGAGGGCGGTTACGATCTGGGCGCGCTCGCCGCCTCGTCCGCGGCGCATGTCCGGGCCCTGATGCAGGCGCGCTGACCAGTACAATGGCGGCTTAAGCCGCCGGACATAGGGAGGACACGCAATGAACGGTCTCGCGCGACGCGGACTTGCAGCGGCATGGCTCGGCTCGGCCCTGGCGGCCGTCGCCTTCACGTCGGCGTCGGCCGATCCATTTCCGACCGGCTGGCAGGCCACCAACATGCAGCCGGTCGGCTACAGCAATCTTCAAGGCCGCGACGCATTCAAGCTCGCCATCAAGCAGGTCGGCGGCCGCTGGTACCTGTTCATGGGCCATCTGTGGAGCGAGGGCTGGAGCGTCGTCGACGTGACCAACCCGGCGGACCCGAAATATCTGAAGTTCATTCCGGGGCCGGCGAACAGCTGGACCATCCAGGTCACGTTCCACGACAACCTTCTGCTCACCGCCTTGCAGACAAAGCCGCCGTCCTGGGGTGGAACCGAGGGGAAGCCCGGCGGGGACGGCGTCATCCTGTGGGACATCAGCGATCCGGTGAACTGGAAGAAGCTCTCGGAATGGCAGACCGGCGGCACCGGCACGCACCGCGATTCGTATCCCGGCGGCAAATACGCCTATCTCTCCGCCGGCATGCCCGGCTATCGCGGGCACATCCTGGTCGTTCTCGACGTGAGCGACCCCGCGCATCCCAAGGAAGCCGGGCGCTGGAGCATGCCCGGACAGAAGACGAGCGATCCCAAGCCGGACGGTCCGGAGGGCTTTCACGGACCGGCGAATGTCAGCCCGGACGGAAAGATGATCGCGACCGGCTACGCGCCGGCGGTGGTCAATCTAGACATCAGTGACGTCGCCAATCCGAAGCTGATCGGCAAGGTCGTCATGAGTCCGCCCTTCGCCAATGTCGGGAGCCAGTCGCTCCACACCGTGCTCCCGCTGTGGGACCGCAACCTGCTGTTCGCGTCCTCGGAGGCGAGTGCCTCGCATTGCGCGGAGGCGCTGAACTTCGCCGGCCTGATCGACAACAAGGATCCGAAGGCGCCGCGGCTGATCTCGCTGTTCCCGCTGCCGAAGCCGCCGGAAGACGCACCGTACAAGAATTTCTGCGAGAAGCCCGGCCGCTTCGGCCCGCACAACGTGAACCAGGAGATTCATCTCCCCGACGTCGAGAAGCCCGGCAATCTCATCTATCTCACTTATTTCAACGCGGGCTTGCGGGTGTTCGACATCAAGGACCCGGTGCAGCCGGTGGAGACCGGCTGGTTCATTCCGCCGCAACCGACCAAGCGGCTGGGGCCGCAGCCGCCCGACGCGCTGGTCAATCAGACGGAAGACGTGCTCGTCGACACCCGCGGCTATGTCTACGTCGACGACAAGCACTGGGGCCTGTTCATCCTGAAATACACCGGCCCGGACCAGCCCGCCCCGACGGCGAAGTAGGCGGTCCAATCCGTCATTCTTTCCCTCCCTCCTTGAGGGGGGAGGGTAGGGTGGGGGGTACTTCGAATTTCACCACGGAGATCACGGAGAAAATGGTGGAGACGGAACTCTCGTCTTCCCTCTGTGTACTCCGTGTCTCCGTGGGAAGCCTCTCAGTCCAGCTTGATGTTCGCCGCGCGGATGACTTCGGCGTATTCGTCGTATTGTTTGCGGATGTGGGCGGCGAACGCGCCCTCGCACGCCGGCGTGGGATAGAGCCCGAGACTGACGAGCTTGGTCTGGATCTCGGGCACCTCGAGCGCCGCTTTGAAGGCGGCGCTCAGCCGCGAAATGGTGGCTTGCGGCGTGCCGGCCGGCGCCATCATGCCGAACCAGGCGGACGCCTGATAATCCTTGGTGCCGGCCTCGGCGATCGTCGGCACCGCGGGCAGCGCCGGCAGGCGCTGGAGCGACGTCGCCGCCAGGACGCGCAAGGCGCCGCTGGTCAGGTGCTCGGCCACCTCGGAGTGATTGCCCAGCACGCTGTCCACGTGCTGGCCGAGCAGCGCCGTCACGGCGGGGGCGCCGCCCGGATAGGCGACATAGAGCAGATCGAGCTGCGCCTTCTGCTTCAAGAGTTCGGCGGCAATGTGCTGCGTCGTCGCCGGGCCGACGGTGGCGATCGACAGCTGCCCGGGCTTGGCGCGCGCCGCCGCGACGTAATCCTGGAACGACCTGAGCTCGGAGCTGCCGTTCACCACCAGCAGCTGCGGCGAGTCGACCAGGAGGCAGATCGGCGTGAAGCTGGTCAGCGGATCGTAGGGCAGCGAGGCGCGGACATGGGCGTTGATGACGAACGAGTTCGCCATGATCAGCAAGGTGCCGCCGTCCGGTGCGGCGCGCGCGACATAGTCCGTCGCGATGACCGTGCCGCCGCCGGGGCGGTTTTCGACGACCAGGCTCTGGCCGGTGTTGCGGGCCGCCTCCTGGCCGACCAGCCGGGCGAGCACGTCGGCCGAGCCGCCGGGCGGGAACGGCACCACGATCTTCATCCCCTTGCCGGACTGGGCGGCGGCCGGGCCGAGAGTGAACAGCAGGGCCGTCAGAGCGGCCGCGGCGACACGCCGGATCGACATCATGGACCCCTCAATCCGCGTGCGCGCCGGCTTCCCGCATCGCATGGGCGTACATCCGCGACGTGCCCATGGTCGTGACGCCGAGCAGCAGGAACAGCCCGATCCCATAGAAGATCATCTGCGGATGACCGTAGTCGAGCAGCAGGCCGAACGCCGCCGGGGCCGTGGCGCTGCCGACGTTGAGGCCACTGGAGACGAACGCGAACACCTTGCCGACGTCGCGGTCCGGCGTCATGTGGCGGGTGATGATGTCGCGCGAGGGACGGGTGATCCCCTGCAGCAGTCCGATCGCGCCGAACGCCAGGAACAGGATGATCGCGGAGAGCGGGACGGCGCCGGCGAATCCCGCCAACATCGCCGAGCCGACGAACGACCCGACGATGATCGGTCCCTGGCGGGACGTGCGGTCGGCGAGATAGCCGCCGACCAGGATGCCGATCGCATTCGCGGCGAGAAAGCCGGTCAGCACCATGTTCGCGGCGTCGAGCTTCAGCCCGTGGAACTGCACCATGCTGGTGACGGCGAAGCTCTGGATGCCGGAGCTCGCCATCGATCCGGTCATGTAGAAGGCGAACATCAGGAGGAACGGCACCGACAGCAGCAGCCGCCAGCCGGTCTTCATCTCGGGGCGGGGGGCTTCGGCCGGTTTCCGGCCGCGCTGCCGCTCCTGCAGCACGCTGCCGAACATCAGCACGAACAGCAGGACGAAGATCGCGAAGCTGCCCGCGACCGCCAGCGCCGAACGCCAGCCCAGCAGCGAGGCGAGCAGGATCATCACCGGCGGCGCCAGGGCCGATCCGACATTGCCGACGAAGGTGTGGATGCTGAACGCCCGGCCGAGGCGGGCGCGGTCGATCGACGCATTCAGGATCACGTAATCGCATGGGTGGAACACGCAGTTGCCGAGGCCGGACAGCACCACGCAGGCGCCCATCGCCCAATAGGACGGCATGAAGCCGATGGCGCCCATGCCGATGCCCATGAGGGCGAGCCCGCTCACCAGCAGGATGCGGGCCCCGAAGCGGTCGACCAGGAAGCCGGCGACGACCTGGCCGAGGCCGCTGGTGATCGCGAGCAAGGTCATCAGGAAGCCCAGCGCCGTGTAGCTGAGCCCGAGCTCGCTTTGCATCAGCGGAAACAGCGGCGGCAGGGTGAGGCCGTAGAAGTGGCTCAGCGAATGTCCCGACCCGATCAAGGTCTGGACGAACGCGGGGCTGCTGCGGCGGGGTTCGGCGTCCTCCATTTGATCGCAAAATGGGGAATTTCCCGTTGTCCTTCAATGGGATTGTTCCGCCCTGTGGAATAGCTCACGTTTTCCTGAGCCACGGCTGCCCGGGTTGACCCGTCGTCCGCCGCCGCACAATACTCCCCTCCGCCCGAGCCGCAGGATGCGAAGAACACGGGCGGGAAGAAACGCATGATTCGTTGCCGCATGTGGCCAGGCTTGGCCGTCGCCGTTCTCGTCGCTCTAGCACAGCCGGCACTCGCCCAGGGCTTCGTTCCGGACCCGGTCGATCTCGACGCGGCGAAGCGCGAGGGCAAGGTCGTCTGGTACACCTCCACGCCGGTCGAGGCGGCCCAGAAGATCGCCAACCTGTTCCAGGCCGAAACCGGGATTCATGTCGAGCTGTTCCGCTCCGGCGGCTCGGCCATCCTCCGGCGCTTCGCGCAGGAAATGGCCGCCGGCCGGGTCGCGGTCGACGTGCTCACCACGTCCGATCCCGCGGCCTCCGCCGAGTTCGCGGCGCGCGGGCAGTTCGTTCCCTTCCGCCCGCGCAACTTCGACAAAATCCCCGACGCCGCGAAGGACAAGACCGGCCGCTTCATCGCCCAGCGTCTCAACATGCTCGCGATGTTCGCGCGCGAGGACAAGGTGGCGCCGGCCGACCTGCCGAAGGCGTGGAAGGACCTGACCGACGCCAGGTACAAGGGCAAGATGGTGATGCCCGACCCGTCCTTCACGGCGTTGCAGCTGATGGTGGTCTCGACGCTGTCGAAGACGTATGGCTGGGAGTTCTATGAAAAGCTGCGGGCCAACGACATCATGATCGTGCAGGGCCATCAGCAAGTCGAAGACATGCTCAAGCGCGGCGAGCGGGTGATCGCCGCCGAAGGCCTCGACTCCTACGCCTACGACGACCGCAAGGCGGGCATCAAGGTCGCGACGATCTATCCGGTCGACGGCACGTTCGCGGTGCCGTCGCCGACCGCGATCGTCAAAGGCGGCCCCAATCCGAACGCGGCGAAGGCGTTCGCCGAGTTCATGATCGGCGATGCCGTGCAGACGATGTTTCCGGCCGAAGGGCATTACGCGGCGCGGGTCGACATGAAGCCGCCCGCGGGCAATCCGCCGCTCGCCGGCCTCAAGCTGATCCCGGTCGACTATGACGAGATCCAGCGCGAAGAGGCGAAGGTCAAAGATCACTTCAACGACATCTTCCAGTAAACGGCGCGGATCTTCGACATGGCGACTTCCGCGATAATCGCGCGGCGGCGCGGGGCGTCGCTCCGGCTGGAGCACGTCGTCATGGGTGCCGCCGTGGCGGCGCTGATCGTCCTGGTAGTGCTGCCGCTGGCCTTTCTGGTGGTCGGCAGCGTTGCCGGCGAGGGTGGCCTGTCGATCGACAATTTCGTCCGCGCGATGCAGCGGCGGCTCTATTACCAGGCGTTGCTCAATTCGCTGGTCCTGGGCGCCTGGACCGGCCTGTTCAGCCTGTTGATCGGCTTGCCGCTGGCCTGGGCGGTCAGCCGCACCAACACGCCGGGCAAGGGGTTCCTGCGGCTGACGGCCAGCCTGTCCTATCTGACGCCGCCGTTCCTGACCGCGATCGCGTTCGTCAGCCTGTTTGGCCCGAACGCCGGGATCGTCAACGTCTTCCTGCGCGACCGGCTCGATCTGCCGGCGCTGACGTTCAACATCTTCACCATGCCGGGGCTGGTGCTGGTCACGGTCCTGCACACCTTCCCTTATGTGTACCTGCTGGCCGCGAGCGCCCTCGAATCGGTGGACGCCTCGTACGAGGAATCAGCGCAGATCCTCGGATCAGGCAAATGGCGGACGGCGCTCACGATCACCGCACCGCTGGTTGCTCCCGCGGTGCTGTCGGGCGCGCTGCTGGCATTCGTCAACGCGATCGCCTTGTTCGGCTCGCAGGTCATCATCGGCGTGCCGGGGCGCATCTACACGCTGCCGACGCGGATCTATGCGCTGTTCGATTATCCGCCGCAATACGGGCTGGCCTCGGCGCTATCGCTGATCTTCGTCGCGATCACGGTGATCGCCTTGCTGCTGCAGCGGCAATATCTGGCGCGGCGGTCCTATGTGACCTTGGGCGGCAAGGGCAGCCGTCCGCGCCTGGTCGATCTCGGCGCGGGGCGCTGGCTGGTCCTCGGCTTCGGGGTCGCGGTGTTCGCGATCGCGATCGCGCTGCCTTACGCCTCCTTGATCGCGACCTCGCTGGTCAAATCGGTCGGGCTGCCGTTCTGGGACAACCTGACGCTCGCCAATTATCGCTTCGTGCTCTTCGAATACGACGTGACGCGGCGCGCGATCGTCAACAGCCTGATCCTCGCCTCGCTGGCGGCGAGCCTGGCGGTGCTCATCGGCGGCGTGATCGGCTGGATCGACCTGCGGACGACCCTGTGGGGCCGGCGCGTGCTGGACTATATCGCGCTGATCCCGCTCGGGCTGCCGGGGATCGTCATGGCGGTGGCGCTGATCCAGTTCTGGCTGGCGACCCCGTTCAAACTCTACGGAACCCTCGCCATCCTGCTGCTGGCCTATACCGGGCGCTACGTGCCGCTCGGGGTGCGCGCCGCCAACGCGTCGCTGCGCCAGGTCGATTCATCCTTGGAGGAGAGTGCGCGCATCCTGGGCGCGCCCTGGGGCATGACCATGCGCCACGTGACGTTCCCGCTCATCCGGCCGGGCCTGTTCGCCGGCTGGCTGCTGGTCTTCGTGCCGGCGATCCAGGAGCTGAGCGCCTCGATCCTCCTGTTCAGCTCGAGCTCGATCACCGTGGCGGTCGCGATCTACAACCTGTATGAGACCGGCTACGCCGAACCGGTCGCGGCCCTCGCCATCATCAACATGATCATCATCAGCCTCGCCATCTGGATCGCGAACCGCATCGGCCGCGGCGCCGGTCCCCGGCTGTCGACGGAATAGCATGGCCCGGATCGTCATCGACCATCTCTCGAAGCACTATGCCGGCGGCGGCGACGGCCCGGCGGCGGTGCACGACCTCAGCCTCGACATCGCGGACAACCGCTTCGTGACCCTGCTGGGCCCGAGCGGCTGCGGCAAGACGACCACCTTGCGGCTGATCGCCGGATATCTCAGGCCCGACGCTGGCACGATCGCGGTCGATGGCCGGCTGCTGTCGTCATCCGCCGACGTCGTTTTGCCGGAGCACCGCGGCATGGGCATGGTGTTCCAGAATTACGCGGTCTGGCCGCACAAGACCGTGTTCCAGAATGTCGCGTTCGGGCTGCAGGTGCGGCGCAAGGCGGCGTCGGAGATCAAGGAGCGGGTGGCGCGGATGCTCGACATCGTGGGCCTCACCGGCTTCGAAGCGCGGCTGCCCAGCGAGATCAGCGGCGGCCAGCAGCAGCGGGTCGCGCTGGCGCGCAGCCTCGTGGTGGAACCGGGCATCCTGCTGCTCGACGAGCCGCTGTCCAATCTCGATGCCAAGCTGCGCGAGCGGATGCGGGTCGAGCTGAAGCAGATCCAGCGGCGGACCGGGATCAGCTTCATCTACGTGACGCACGACCAGGCCGAGGCGCTGGCGCTGTCGGACGAGATCGCCGTCATGCACCAGGGCGAGCTGCAGCAATACGGCAGCCCGCGCGAGATCTACACCCGGCCGGTGAGCCGGGTCGTCGCCGACTTCATGGGCCAGGTGAATTTCATTCCGGCGCGGCTGGCCGAAATCCGGGGCGACGGCGCCCGCGTGGTCGTCGAGGGCGGCGTCGAGTTCGCCGTGCCGCGTCCGAACGGAGTTGGGGCGGGGGCGGCGGTCGATATCGCGGTGCGGCCGGAGAACCTGCGGCTGAGCGCGCCGCCCGCCGCCGGGTTCGCCGCGACGGTCGTCGACCTGGTGTATCTCGGCAATGCCGTCGAATACGTCATCGCCCTGCCGGGCGACATCCGCCTTCGGGTGCAGGCGCATCCCTCGCAGGTCTTTGCGGTCGGCGATGCGGTTGCAGTAGAGTTCGACCCCGCGCAGTGCACGCTGTTCGCCCGTGCCGGCGCCTGAATCAAAAAGGACACGTGATGGCCAGGAAAAAAGCTTCGCGCTCGCGCAAGACTAGCAAAAAAAGTGCCCGATCGCGCAAGCCGCTGCGCCAGCGCAGCACCAAGGCCGTGTCCCGCCCCGCGGCGAAGGCGTCGCCGCGCAGCGGTGGTGTCGCCGGCAAGGAGCATTGGACCCGCAACGGCGACGCCAAGCTGTTCCTCTGGGAGAAATACGCCGGCAATCCGAAGGCCGCGAAGGGCATCGTGCTGTTCGTGCACGGCTCGTCGATGGCCTCGCAGCCGACCTTCGACCTCAAGGTTCCCGGCCGCCCCGGCTCCTCGGTGATGGAGTGGTTCGCCAAACGCGGCTACGACACCTGGTGCGTCGACATGGAAGGCTACGGCCGGTCGACCAAGGACCGCGACAACAAGGCCGATATCTCCCAGGGCGCGGACGATTGCACCGCGGCGGCGCGCTATATCCAGGGCCTGCGCGGCAAGACGCCGCTGCTGGTCTACGGCATCTCGTCGGGTGCGCTGCGCGCCGCCTTGTTCGCGCAACGCCATCCCGAGATGGTGGCGCGGCTGGCGCTCGATGCGATGGTATGGACCGGCGAGGGCAGCCCGACCCTCGAGCAGCGCCGCAAGCGGCTGCCGGAGTTCCAGGCCAGGAACCGCCGGCCGATCGACCGCGCCTTCGTGCACAGCATCTTCAACCGCGACCATCCCGGGACGGCCGAGGACAAGGTCATCGACGCGTTCGCCGATCAGATCCTGGCGCTCGACGATTCGATGCCGACCGGCACCTATGTCGATATGTGCTCCAGGCTCCCGGTGGTCGACCCGGAAAAGATTCCCGTGCCGACCATTATCCTGCGCGGCCAATGGGACGGCATCGCCAGCTTCGAGGACCTCATGGAATTCTTCAAGCGCCTGCCCAATCCTGACAAGCAGTTCACGGTAATGGCCGGCATCTCGCACGCGAGCTTCCAGCAGAAGAACTACAGGATGGTCTATCACATCCTGCATTCGTTCTTCGCCCAACCGGAGCCGGTGTACCGGGGCTGAGCGACTAACGCGGACCGCCCCCACCGTCGTCCTTGTGACGCCGGGACAGCTTCCACTACACTCGCGGCCGTGGAGACTCGAATGGCCGACACGCCGATTCCGCCCGACATCGCTGCCCTGGGCTTCGAGGATGCGCTGAAGCAGCTCGAGGACATCGTGCGCGACCTCGAAGGTGGCAAGGGCAAGCTCGACGATGCCATCAAATCCTATGAGCGCGGGGCGCTGTTGAAGCAGCACTGCGAGGACAAGCTGAAGCAGGCGCAGATGCGAATCGACAAGATCATGCTGGGCGCCAACGGCAGCGTGAAGACCGAGCCGGTGAATCTTGGCTAAGAGCAGCCGCTCATGACCCCGCGCCTGCAGACGGCGCTCACCGCCGCCACCGCCCAGATCGAGGCGGCGCTCGACACCCATCTGGCGCTGCCCGAAGGGCCGGAGGCGCGCGTGGTGGAGGCGATGCGCTACGCAACGCTCGACGGCGGCAAGCGCATGCGCCCGTTCCTGGTCCTGCAAGGTGCTTCGCTGTTCAATGTCGCGACGGCCTCGGCGCTGCGCGCCGCGGTCGCCATCGAGATGGTGCATTGCTACAGCCTGGTCCACGACGATTTACCGGCCATGGACGACGACGAGCTGCGGCGCGGTCGGCCGACCGTCCACAAGAAATTCGATGAGGCGACCGCGATCCTCGCCGGCGACGCCCTGCTCACCCGCGCGTTTCGGGTTCTCGCCGATCCGGCGACCCACGGCGACGCCGCGGTGCGCGCCGACCTGGTGGTGGCCCTGTCGGATGCGGCGGGGGCCGCCGGCATGGTGGGCGGCCAGATGCTCGACCTGCTCGCCGAGAAGACGCCGCTCGATATCGGCGGCATCACCCGCTTACAGAGGCTGAAGACCGGGGCGCTCATCGCGTTTTCGGCCGAGGCCGGCGCCATTCTCGGCAAGGCGCCGATGCCGCCCCGGCTGGCCCTGCGCGCTTATGCCCATGATTTGGGCCTCGCTTTTCAGATCGCCGACGATCTCCTCGACGCCGAGGGCTCGACCGAGGAGGTCGGCAAGCGGACCGGCAAGGATGCGGCGCGCGGCAAAGCCACCTTCGTCTCCCTGCTCGGCCCTGAGCGCGCCCGCGCCCAGGCCCGGATGCTCGCCGAGCAGGCCGCCAAGCATCTTGATTTGTTTGCCGAAAAAGCAGACCTTCTAAGGGACGTGGCACGGTGGGTCGTCGACCGCCGGAGCTAGGGATTCAGACCGGCCGACCAGGCACGCGCAAAACGCTGAGCTCGACCTTGAGACCCTCACACAGATCCAGGACGGACCGCCAATGACCCAAATGGGCCACAATTCCGGTGCGACGCCACTGCTCGATAGGGTAACGACGCCCGCCGACATGCGCGACCTCTCCACCGACGAGCTGAAGCAGCTTGCCGAGGAGCTGCGGCGCGAGACCATCGATGCGGTGAGCCGCACCGGCGGCCATCTCGGCGCCGGGCTGGGCGTGGTCGAGCTGACCGTGGCGCTGCACCACGTGTTCGAGACGCCGGGAGACCGGTTGATCTGGGACGTCGGCCACCAGGCCTATCCGCACAAGATCCTGACCGGCCGGCGCGATCGCATCCGCACCTTGCGCACCGGCGGCGGCCTGTCCGGCTTCACTCGCCGCGCCGAAAGCGAATACGACCCGTTCGGGGCGGCGCACAGCTCGACCTCGATCTCGGCGGCGCTGGGCATGGCGGTGGCGCGCGATTTCGACGGCCGCAAGAACTCGGTCATCGCGGTCATCGGCGACGGGGCGATGAGCGCCGGCATGGCCTACGAGGCGATGAACAACGCCGGCTCGATGGACACGCGGCTGATCGTCATCCTGAACGACAACGACATGTCGATCGCGCCGCCGGTCGGCGCCATGAGCTCGTACCTGTCGCGACTCATCTCGTCGAAGCCCTATCGCAGCTTTCGCCACTTCACGCGCTCGATGGCGAAGAAATTCCCCCGCGCCATCAAGACCGTCACCGAGCGGGCCGAGGAATTCGCCCGCGGCATGGTCACCGGCGGCACGCTGTTCGAGGAGCTCGGCTTCTTCTATGTCGGCCCGATCGATGGGCACAACCTCGACCACCTGCTCCCGATCCTGAAGAACGTCCGCGATTCGGACGAGCCCGGGCCGGTCCTCATCCACGTCGTGACCCAGAAGGGGAAGGGCCATCCCTTCACCACCGAATCCGCCGAGAAGTATCACGCGGTCAACAAGTTCGACCTCGTGACCAGCGGCAGCACCGTCACCGGCCTGCCGGTCAAGGCCAAGGCCGCGGCGCCCACTTACACCAAGGTGTTCGCCGAGGCGCTGATCGCCGAGGCCGAGCGCGACGACAAGGTGCTGGCGATCACCGCCGCCATGCCGTCGGGTACCGGCCTCGACCTGTTTCAGAAGAAGTTTCCGAAGCGCTGCTTCGACGTCGGCATTGCCGAGCAGCATGCCGTCACCTTCGCCGCCGGCCTCGCCGCCGAAGGTTATAAGCCGTTCGTCACGATCTATTCGACGTTCCTGCAGCGCGCCTACGACCAGGTCGTCCACGACGTGGCGATCCAGAAGCTGCCGGTGCGCTTCGCCATGGACCGCGCTGGATTGGTCGGCAACGACGGTCCGACCCATGCCGGGTCGTTCGACATCGCCTATCTGGGCTGCCTGCCCGATTTCGTGATCATGGCGGCTGCCGACGAAGCCGAGCTCGTGCACATGGTGGCCACCCAGGTCGCCGTCGACGACCGCCCTTCGGCGGTGCGCTATCCGCGCGGCGAGGGTGTGGGCGTGGCGTTGCCGGAGCGCGGGGTCGCGCTCGAGATCGGCAAGGGCCGCATCCTGCGCGAAGGCAGCAAGGTGGCGCTGCTGTCGCTGGGCGGCCGGCTGGCCGAAGCTCGGCGGCTTCGCGACCCAGGTCATGCAGTGCCTGGCGACGGCCGGTGTGTTCGATAGCGGCCTCAAGATCCGGCCGATGATGCTGCCGGATCACTTCGTCGAGCACGACGCGCCGGCGAAGCAATACGAGGCGATCGGTCTCGATGCCCGGGGCATCGTGGCCACGGCGCTGAAGGCGCTGGGCCAGGAGAAAGCCGCGGCCGCGACGCGCCCGGCGCGGGCCTGACGGCACCCAGGAAGCAGCGCCTCGACCAGGCGCTGGTCGACCGCGGCCTGGCGGAGAGCCGCACCAAGGCGCAGGCGCTGATCCTGGCCGGGCTGGTGTTCTCGGGTGAGACTCGGCTTGATAAAGCGGGATCGACGGTCGCCGAAGACCGGCCGCTCGAGGTCCGCGGCGCCGATCATCCCTGGGTGTCGCGCGGCGGCCTCAAGCTTCAGCACGCCCTCGACCAGTTCGCGATCGATCCCACCGCGGCGATCGTCCTCGATGTCGGCGCCTCGACCGGCGGCTTCACCGACGTGGCGCTGGCGCGGGGGGCCGCGAAGGTCTACGCGGTCGATGTCGGTCACGGGCAGCTCGCCTGGAAGCTGCGCAACGATCCGCGGGTGGTCGTGCTGGAGAAGACCAACGCGCGTCATCTGACCAGCACCCAGATTCCCGAGCCGGTCGACCTGGTCGTGTGCGACGCGAGCTTCATCGGGCTCGAGACCGTGCTGCCGGCGGCGCTCGCGCTCGCCAGGCCGGGGGCCCGGCTGGTGGCGCTGATCAAGCCGCAATTCGAAGTGGGCAAGGGCCGCGTCGGCAAGGGCGGGGTGGTGCGCGATCCCGCCCTTCACCAGGAGGTGTGCGACCGCATCGCGGCGTGGCTGCCGACCCAGGGCTGGCGCGTGCAGGGTCTCACCGAAAGTCCCATCCTCGGGCCGGAAGGCAACAAGGAATTCCTGATCGCGGCGCGGAAGGAGTAGGGGCGTCTTCGCTCTATGAGCGAAGACGGGGCCCGTTTAGGCGCTGATAGGAACGGTCAGACACGGCCGAGAAGTGCCCGCATCGGCGCCGGCCGCGAACGCAGCGACTTCCTCGTGCCGGACATGCAGCCATTGAATGCCCCCATGGCGGCGCAGCGCATCGGTGAAGCCATTGAGGCTGTCGCCCACGTTTCCGTAGATGCGCTCAACGCCGGCGACGGCGAGGGTTTCGACCATCTGGTCTGCAACAGTGCGTGTCATGATCTTCTCCTCAGATCAGGTTCATGGTTTTCCCGGCCTTCGTCAATTCGACGCGAAACTCGGGATGGGCGAGCGCGATCAGCGCGTTTAAATTCCTTTCCGCTTCGCATGTCTCGATGATGGCGAATAGCAAGACTTCCTCATTGGCGTGTTGCGAGTAGTCGATACCAGGCTTGTCCGCTTAGTGCCCACAGCTAGCGCCGTGCTGCGCGCAGGTCGTTTTCCAGACGTTTTGTGACCCAGCGCTGCTCCGCGTCCCGGTAGCGTTGTTCGGCACCAGGCCTCATCGCCTCGAAGAGCCGGTGTATCTCCGCGCAAATTGCTGCGTAAGAATCATCCGTACCTATCTTGTTATGATCGACGTGTGAATAAATGCGGCATGCCTTCTCGCCATCGAGCGCGGCATCCCATTGACGGGCAAAGTCGTCGGCGCTAGCGCTGGCGCACACTGACAAGGGTATAAAGGCGGCGGCGAAAATCGCGAGCTCACGTTTCATCTCATTCTCCTTAAGTTAAAACCGGATAAGCGCGGTCGATACCGTATCGCGAGGTCGTCAGACGTCGCGGCTCACCGCATCCGTGGTGACGTGTTCATGGTGGGGGCAAGGCCGGGGTCGATTTCTGCGGGATTGAGAGGTGCGACGGGTTTGGGTGTGGCAAGGGTTACGGTCGCGCCGTTCTCGTCGCCGATCCGCGGCACGCAGCCGGGTGACGGCTCCGGACGGTGAACGATGTTAACCAAGCGCTTCGCAAGGCTGGCGAAGCGCTGGTGAAGCCAGCCACCGCTCTCCCGCGCCGCGGTACTACGGATCGTCACTGTCGCGGTCATACCCGAAACGAGGGGGACACCGGCCGGGACATCGGTGATCCGGATGCGGACCGGCACGCGTTGCGCTAGGCGTACCCAGGTGTAGACCGGATCGACGTTGGGCAGGCCCTGGGTGCTCGGCG